>Ga0247814_10000015_pt1 | contig 277766 bp, 229 predicted proteins | sample UWRJL179409R1_FD_179947 | JGI IMG/M metagenome (GOLD analysis project Ga0247814, IMG submission 179947) | Plant litter microbial communities from Arlington Agricultural Research Station in Wisconsin, United States - UWRJ-L179-409R-1 | ecosystem: Environmental > Terrestrial > Plant litter >...
ATCCTGCACTGACTTATGCCTTTTCTCCTTCATCGGTAACAGCCAGTAACTTCAGCGGAAGTCTGAGCAGGTCACCTGGCGAAGATGTGGGTACGTATGCGATCAACCAGGGAACACTTGCTTTGAGCAGTAACTATACCTTAACTTATGTTGGCGCTGATTTGACGATCGGTGCAAAAACGGTAACTGTAACGGCCGCAGCGAAAAGCAAAACCTATGGTGATGCTGATCCTGCACTGACTTATGCCTTTTCTCCTTCATCGGTAACAGCCAGTAACTTCAGCGGAAGTCTAAGCAGATCACCTGGCGAAGATGTGGGTACGTATTCGATCAACCAGGGAACACTTGCTTTGAGCAGTAACTATACCTTAACTTATGTTGGCGCTGATCTAACCATCGGTGCAAAAACAGTAACAGTAACTGCTGCAGCGAAAAGCAAAACCTATGGTGATGCTGATCCTGCACTGACTTATGCCTCAGCACCTTCACTGGTAACAGGGGATAGCTTCAGTGGAAGTCTGACCAGATCACTTGGAGAAAACATGGGTACGTATGCGATCAACCAGGGAACACTTGCTTTGAGCAGTAACTATACCTTAACTTATGTTGGTGCTGATTTAACCATTGGCGCGAAAACAATTTTGGTGACGGCTGATGCAAAGAATAAAACCTATGGCGATGCTGATCCTTCACTGACTTATACTACCCCAATAGGAGCATTAGTAGGGACTAATGTGATTACTGGATCGCTCTCAAGAACTGTCGGAAATGTTGTAGGAGTGTATCCAATAAATATTGGAACATTGACAGCTGGAAACAATTATATCATCAATTACGTTGCTGCCAACTTCGTGATCAACTCCAAACTTTTAACGATAACGGCAGATAATAAAACAAAGTCGTTCAATGCAGTAAATCCATTACTTACTGTTAGCTATGCCGGATTCGTGGGCTCTGAAACAACATCCTCATTAACAGTGCTGCCAACCATTATAACAACTGCCGATACCGGTTCACCTGCTGGCAGCTACCCGATTACAGCAAGTGGAGCAACGTCAGCGAACTACAGTTTCAACTATGTTGCCGGTACACTGACCATTACGAGTACAAGCCAATCCATCACTTTTGCTGCATTGGCAGATAGGTTATCTACCGATGCGCCGTTTTCGCTGGGTGCGACGGCCAGTTCGGGATTGGTAGTATCTTATACCAGTAGCGATGAAACAGTAGCCAGGATCATAAATGGCAACCAGATAGAGATCCTAAGAGCCGGAACGATAACCATTACTGCAAGTCAGGCAGGAAATATAAATTATACCCCTGCAATGCCAGTTAGCCAGCAGTTGCGGATCATCAACAATCCTGCACCTGTGATTACCATTACAAGTAGTCGCGGAGCAAGTATCAGTAAGGGGGAGACTGCAGTGCTTACTGCAAGTGGAGCTGTAAATTATGTCTGGAGCAACGCTGCTGGTATCATCTCGGGGCAGAACTCTGCTGTACTGACGGTACGTCCGTCGGTTACAACCACCTACACGGTAACCGGATCCAATCAATTTGGCAGGGCCAGTACTGCAAACTTTACCTTGGATGTACGCTCAGATTTCCAGGCATTGAAGGCAACCAATGTGATGACGCCAAATGGAGACGGAGTAAATGATTTCTGGATTGTCGAGAACATAGATCTTTATCCTGAAAATCAGGTAACGATCATCGACAGGGCCGGCAGGGCTGTCCTTAAAGTAAAGGGCTACAAGAATAATTGGGATGCGACAATTAACGGGATTCCTCTAGACCAGGGCACCTATTATTACATCATTGATTTTGGAAAGGGCTTCCGCGTCCAAAAAGGATTTATTTCAGTTGTAAGGAGCAGATAAAATTTAATCTAGGTAGAACATGAAAATAATAAATAAGATCATAACATTAATAGTTCTTGTGGGATTTACAGGCAATGCAAATGCCCAGCTAAATGCTGCAGGGTCACAATACTATGTCAACCGCTATATAGCAAACCCTGCGATGGCCGGGTTTGTTGGGGGGCTCAGCCTGAACGGGGGCTATCGTACCCTTTGGCACAATATCCCTGGAGCTCCTGTATCACAGAACCTGACAGGGGAGTACGGTTTCCAGAAGGTTGGGCTTGGACTGAGTCTATACAATGAAACTGCAGGACTTTTTCGCCAGACCAGAGCGGTAGCGACCTATGCCTACCACCTTGATCTGGGCAAGGAGAAGAAACTTCATTTTGGGCTTTCGGCAGGAATACTGGATCAAAAGGTGAACTCGGCAGATGTCGTGGGTGGTGGTTCTGATATTGTGATCGGTGAATACAATGCCAGGGAGCTGTACTTTGATGGGGATTTTGGAGCGGCATACACTAACGGGAAGCTGAATGTTGAGGCTGCGCTTCCCAATATGAAAAGGCTTTTTAGGAAGGATGCTCAAGAGGTGGCCGACGAGGCATCATTTTATGCTGCTACCAGCTACCTTTTTTCCTTAGGGAAGAATGCTGGCGGCATAGGCATGGAGCCAAAACTGGTGTTCAGGGGGGTAAGGGGATTTGATAATATCTGGGATGCGGGGCTACAGGTTTCGATCGCAGACCGACAAGTGTTTTTTACTGGACTTTACCACAGTACACAGAATGCAACATTTGGATTGGGCATGGATCTAAAGAGAAAATATCTTGTCAATTTGTTGTATACCTCGGAGACATCTGCGTTAAGGACATATGCCAATGGCAGTTTTGAGCTGAACCTAAGGGTTGCTTTTGGTAGGTAGATATTGATGCTTAATAGATTTAAGACCTACGTGTAACTCAGTATAGGTAGGTTTTTTGTTTTCTACTCATTCCTGCAAGCGGTAAACAGGTTTTGGGTAGTCTTATGTACTATTAAGTTACCATGTATAGATATTGGTGTTTGAGGCAGCTCTATAGAATCTGAAAACCTGATATAATGATGCAGTAGCTAATGGACTATCAGAAACTCGTTAAAAAGGTGTTGAGCTTATTCGGTAAAGAGTGGTAAATGAGTTTTGAAAGATTTGGGGGCACCATTACTAAAAAGTGATTGGCTTGATTTCATTCGATAAATACGCTGTTGGTTATACAGATTATATTGAGAGAGGTTTATTTGAGTATAACAATAGTAATAGAACAATCTTCTTCCAAACATAGGCGATGGGTTTTAAAGAAATCTATTGCGCTTAATGATGATCTAGTCTTGCAATGAAGATTGAAAAAGCTGTAAAAAAATCTAAAAGTAGAATATTGATCGAAAAGATCATTTTAGAGATAAATAATATTGAAGAATTGGCTCAGCTGGTTAGAGTCCCAATGTATCGGGATTAATCAGAGGGTCGCTGGGGAGTAAGATCCCGATTATTCGGGAAGCCCAGCAGAGTGACTCATACTGTGCAAGCATAGTAAAACGGTCGCTTGCCTTCGTTTTTTCTCCATAACCCAAAAACTAACTTTAACGGTTCGATATTTCAGATTTTCAATAACAGGTAAATCGCATTTTGAAATTAGAGTGGGCGTCAGGTCCAATGATCACTTGTATATTAAATTATTCTGGAAATGGAAAATAGCTCCGTTGTTTTGCTTCTGCCTTTTAAAAGGTTATCCCCAACTGATGTTATGGTGTAGTTTCTGGGAAACTGAATTATTTTCACCAGATCTTCAGATAAAAGTACATCGCCCGTAAAAATGATCTCTTTTTTAAGCGATCCGATCTCCCCAGTAGTTACCATACCATAATGCAATCCCGCTTTGAATCCTGGCAAGCAACCATATCTGCTGTTGTACTTTTTAGCCCCCTGTTCTAAAACACGTTTCATAGCATAGAAGCACTCGATGCTATTATTGTTTTTTAACCCATCTTTCAACTTCCAACAAATAATCATCTCGTCACCAGCATATTGATAAATCGTGCCAGCATAGTCAATAACTGCGTTTGAGAGGTCGAAGAAATATTCTCTTAACATTTCGAAGTACTTGACATGGCCTAGCCTTTCGGCAATTGTAGTTGATGACTTCATATCCAGAAACATAAATATCCTTTCTTCTTGCAGGGGATGATGGTATGTTCCGAGAAAAAAATTACGCAATGTTCCAGGACCTAAGCTATCACTAAATTCTGTATAGAATTGGGTAATTACAATTATTGCGGCCATATAGAGCATTGTGCCGATCATCGCATAGTCGGTTAAAAAGGCTATAGCTGGCGAAGAAATAATTTTGAAAGTATATCCTTTCTGTGTATAAAGCGCATTGATTAGTGTAATGACAATAAGAAAGATGATTACGATAACCAGATAAATGAATGATTTAGCTACGATTTTTCTAGTGAAGCTCTTCTTGATGAACCACTTGCTGAAATAGCCAATCTCTAGGATCCCTGTAAGTATCCCCATGAACATTCCAGCAGCCGGGATTGCTATTATGCTTCTTTCAAAATTATATGGTACACCTGTAGCTGGATAAGATTCTAGATGTCCCAGAATGCCTTTTTCTAGTATGCAATAAACAAGGCTAAAAATAAACCACAATACTCCGAAAGGAATAATACGTCCTATATTTCTTCTGGTTTTCGGTGATAGCATGGCAAATTAAATTTATTAAGTTTCGATTAAGAGATTTTTTGAATTTGAGGTAAGTCAGTATTAATGGGTAAGTTCAAAGTATTGAAATTACGAAATATTTGTCAGCTAGCCGATATCCATTGAGCTATTGTTTATTCTTGACTTTTGTAAATAGGGGCATCGTTAAGTTATTGTTATCATTGTTTTTAGAGAATCTGAGTGAAAATAAAGTGCATTGGTTTAAGGATAAATAGTTAAGATAAACCTTTTAAAAGAACTTCAAGCCGGCCAAATGATTTAAGATAGGCATTTTGGAATGCACCATTAAAATAAGGAAGGTCAGAAAGTTCAAATTTACAGGTTATTACAAAAGCCGAGGACAGGAAGTTAATTAGGCAGATCGTTTTCATTGTTTCGAATTAGTATTAGGGTGTGTTTAATTGACTTGTAATTCATCATTGTTTCATTAAATTTGATCAAACAAACATAGCACCCTTTGCGAAACTCGGCATTATAAGCAAACGAAAAGATTAATGGAAGAAACGGACATCAACGAAGCGTTATTTCTGGTAGAAGCACCTTTAGAAGATGCCATCAATAGCTTCTATCATATGTTAGTTGCGCCAAACGGAGAGCCCATCACGAGGCATGTTTGTCCAAATCTGGAAATGATGTTGGTATTTAACTTCGGCGTACCCGTACGCATTTCCTTTCACAATCATCCACTGGATACGGAAGTGATTAGGCGTAGTGCTTTAATCGGGCCGCTCAGACAGCTGCTGAACTATGAACTGCTGCCCGGTGCAGATGCGCTAGTTGTTAATTTTAAGTTCAACGGTTTTCAGCGCTTGTTCGGTATGCCTTTAACCGGGCTGACTAGCGAAGGCCTCAAAGGTACAGCGCTTTTAATGGATGATGATCGGTTTGATCGCCTTTGGGAAGAACTGGCAGCCCTGCCCACAACAGCACAAAGAGTGGCTTTACTCAAGCAGTCTGCTCTTGGATTGTTAAAGGAAAATGATCAGGTACTGCAAACTGTAATCAGTAACCTCGCTCAGTTTTTCGACCCTTGTGTTGATCCGATAAAAGCCATAGCGGCTGATACCCGCTTTTCGGAAAGAAGTATTCAGCTGAAGTTTCAAAAGCACACTGGTTATTCTGTTAAAGAACTGCTCCGGTTTTTGCGTTTTAAGGAAGTGATCGCTTATATCCTGGCCCGGAGCAATCAGAAGATCGCAATCTTTGATCTGATCACCAGGCACAACTATCATGACCAAAGCCACCTGATTAAAGACTTCCAGTATTTCCTAGGTTTGACGCCGCAACAGTTTATCAAAAACCTGAATAATGGAAGTTTCTGCGTAGTTAGTGATACCTATCAATCCCAGCCATAATATACTTTATTCTAGCAAAGTATTACTCAGGTAGCGAAAATTGAGCAGCCCTTTCGTTTTCTTACAATTTCCTCAATGTCTGTTCCTATACATTTGTACTGTTCAATTCAAATTAAAACATAGCAAATATGGAATCGCTTGCAAAAAATGTAAACAGTATTAAGGATAATACTGAAAATCGTCAAAACATTAAACATTTAGAACAAACCAGCTTTAATACAACAGAAGTAATCATGCCGGGTATCGTTGAGCCAGAGGGCTTGTTAGTTAGAGACCGTATATTAGATAACCCTGCTGCTGGGCAGGTAATTGTAAAGATGGAAGCAAGTGGTATAGCTTTTGCCGAGCAATCCATGCGCCGTGGCAGGTATTATGAGCAGCCCAAGTTTCCTTTCGTTCCAGGCTATGACCTAGTTGGAAGGGTCGTAGCAACTGGTCAAGGGGTTGATCCAGCTTTAATCGGAAAACGTGTTGCTGCCATGACAAAGATTGGAGGTTGGGCAAGCTATGTGCTGCTTTCTGCCAGCGACTTGCTACCTGTTCCTGAAACTATAGATCCTCTCGAAGCTGAAACATTAATTGTTAATGGCATTACGGCCTGGCAAATGCTGCACGTCAAAGCCGAGATCAAGCGTGGACAAACGATCCTGGTTCATGGCGCCAATGGTGGCGTCGGAACAATTCTGACACAACTTGCCCTTTACGCGGGCGTGCAGGTAATTGGAACTGCTTCGCCCCGTCACCATGAAACGTTGCGGGCACAAGGCGTGCAGCCAGTAGATTATAACGATATTGATTTAGCTGGGAACGTGCTTAAACTTTCGCCCGGCGGCGTAGATGCAGTTTTTGACCATTTAGGAGGGGCAAGCTTTGCCAGATCTTTTGGCTTGCTTGCCAAAGGAGGCGTGCTTGTCTGTTATGCCATCGCCTCGGCATTAAATGGTACTGGTAATGTTTTGATCCCATTTTTAAAAGTGCTCGTACAGTTAGGTTGGTGGAACATGATGCCTAATGGTCGCAAAGCCTATTTCTACAACATTTGGGAGGGGAAAGGTAGCGAAACTTTTCAGAAACAACTAAGGGAAACTTTTACGCAGCTCACTACTTTGTTGGCTAGCGGAGTGCTTAAACCGCAAATTGCTGCCCGGTTTCCCTTGGCTCAAATTACAGTTGCCATGAAATTGGCCGAATCTCGGACAGCTTATGGCAAGGTTGTACTTGTGCCTAACTAAGGAACTGTATTAAAATTATAATTAGTGATTTTTTAATCAAATTATGGCTTTTTTGAGTTATTGCAAATCATTTTCATCAATTCTTGTAATTCTCGTAGGGTCGTCGAGTAGGTTTTTAGAAAGTAAATGGACTCGGGAGCTAATGCCTTTCACTATATCGTGAAGGGCATTTCTATTTTTAGCTGATTTTCAAATCGTTGCATACGTTAAATAGAGGCTGACTTTTGGGTCGAGCCCAGCAGAGGGAGCAAAAATCCTCACAGCAATGTGGGGATTTTTTATGAAAACATGGTCAATGGATTTTGGTAGAATTATAACAACCAGGATAAATAATCCTTCTTAGCTCAGCTGGTTAGAGTCCCGATGCATCAGGGTTAATCAGAGGGTAGTCCCAATGCATCGGGAAGCCCAGAAGAGGGAGTTCACAATCAGTGAGTTATCCCCACTCGGAAGAGTGGGGCTTTTTATTTGCTTAGGGCTGTTTCTTGCAGTGAGGATAACCGTTGCCCCTGCGTACGAAAGCCTTTCTGCTATTGCTTTTCCGGTGCACTGGGTTCCACTGGTGACCAGGGCGATCTTGCCTGGTAGTTCGGTATTAAAATTAAGTTTGTTTCCATTATATAAATCTTTGTACAGAAATCACCTATACTACAGTTCTACACCAATACGGTATTAAGATTCGGGTAGGGAGCTTTGCTCCATATGCAATTCGTGTAGCGGAAATTGAATAGTCCTCACATATTTGTTCAAGCATTTGTATAGGTTGGAAATGGGTAGATCAGTGGTAAATCCAAGTGTTGTGTGGTTGGAGGTTAAATAAATGTGCTAAAAATTCGAAGTATGGGAAAAATGTACAAGACAGTTGTCCGTTTGTCCATTCTTTTGGGGCAGCATTGTTGCCACCTTTGTAGTCAACAAACAACAAATATTTTAAACCAATAATTTAAAAACAGAAAAATGAAAAATCTTATCTTAACCACTAGCCTGATCATGACTTTAATTACCAGCCAATCGGCTTTTTCACAGACCAAAAGAGTTCCAGCTTCTGCCGGAAGGGCTGCCTATATCGAAGTGGAGCCTGGCGTGAAACTACACGTAACAGACCTTGGAGAAGGACAACCTCTTGTATTGATCCACGGATGGCCGTTAAGTGATGAAATGTAGGAGTACCAATACCAATATTTTTCAAGAAAAGGGTTTAGGGTAATTGGTATTTCCCTACGTGGGTTTGGTAAATCAGATAAGCCTTATGGAAAATACAACTTCGATGTATTCTCTGACGATATCAAGGTTGTGCTGGAAAAACTGAAGATCGAGAATGCGGTACTTGGTGGCTTTTCGATGGGTGGTGCGGTTACTATCCATTACGTTAACAAATATAAAGCTGCACATGTAAGTAAACTTGCCCTTTTTGCAGCAGCGGCACCATCTTGGAAACAACGCACTGGTTATAACTATGGAGTTTCTGAGGCAGATGCTGCCGGATTGATCAAACAAACTATGACCAGCAGAGAGGATCTGATTGCAGGTTTCGGAGCAGCGTTTGCCGCTAAGGGAACTTCCCTTTCTAAGAATGTAGAAAAATGGTTGGAGAATATCAATTTGTCGGCAAGTCCTTATGCCATCACAGAATCTATTGCTGCACTGGGTAGTCTGGATCTCCGTCCTGTGCTTAAAAATATCACCATACCTGTGGCCATATTTCAGGGCACAAAAGATCAGCTGATTGATTTCGCCTTGGCAGAGCAGTTGCAAAAGGGTCTGAAGAACTCATACATTGTGAAATTCGACAACAGTGGACACGCACTTTTTGTAGAAGAGATGGATAAATTCAACTCAGAACTTGAAAAGTTTGCAAAGAAATAAAAAATTGGGATGTAAATGTTACCTGCAGGTTCCCTAAGCCAGAACTGCAGGTAATTTTATTTGCCTTATCTAAATAGATTAGTAATTTTAATTTTAGGCCAGTATTATCCGATATATCATGAAGCAAAATATTTTTGACGTAAGCCTTAAGACCATTGGCCTTGTGCCTATTGATTCGCAAAGCCACGAGGTGATCAATTCCGAGGTCTATAAATCATATATCAAGGTACTTTACCTTACTGAAGGATTTGAAATAAAGGTTGATTTTAATGTTTATAGTACACATGGGCCCACGCTGTTTTTTATCAGTCCCAACCAGGTGCTGAGCATAGAAAAGCTAGGCGAACAGCATGGTCTTCTTGTTTTTTACAACCGCGATTTCTACTGCATCCAGCTCCATGATGAAGAGGTTGCATGTGATGGTCTACTTTTCAATAACATCAATAATATGCCCATGACCATCATCCCACAGCAGGATGCCAGTTTTATTAACTACCTGTTTTCCAGTATCGAGGAGGAATTTGAACTGAAAGATCCATCATTGGAAGAGATGATCCGGACCTACCTCAAACAGCTATTGATCAAATCGACCCGGTTATGGAAAGTGCAACACATGGATGGGGTGATGGCGAGTAGGCCCAACAATGATCTTGAATTTTTCAGGAAATTTACCCAGCTGGTTGAAGCAAACTATAAAGAAAAACACAATGTTGCCGATTATGCCGACCTATTGATGATTGCGCCAAAAACCCTTACTCATAGGTTCAAGCGGCTCAACTTGCCCCAGCCGAATGATATCATCAAGAATAGGATCATCTTGGAGGCAAAAAGACTTCTGGTACACACCGATAGAACTGCCAAGGAGATAGCCTATACTCTGGGCTATGATGACCCAGCCTATTTCAGTAGACTGTTTTTTATCAAGACAGGTGAACCGCCATCTGGCTTCAGGAACAAATATTTGGGTATTCGTGAACAAAAATTAGCTTAACAAAATCAGCTAACAATAGCTTATTTTTGGCTGCTATTTATGGATGTATAAATGTTGGCGTTGACCGCCGATGCTATTCACTCGGGCTTTTGCTTTTGCGACCAGTACCTCATTGCCAGGAACAGACTGTTCCAACATTTCAGAAAAACAATGTTAAAGCTTTTTTTACAATTAATTAATCGAATGAGATTGTAGCAAAGGCACTCCTTCGGAGCTTCTGGCGATGAAAAATCGACCCTCGCAATGATGCAAGTTTCTTAGGTTAATAGCGTTGGGATCCTCGTCAAACGCTTAATATTATATCTTCAATAATGCAGGCTTTGACAAGTCATCTTAAAACTTTGCAAAAAGATATTTTATAAAGATGGTTAAACTTGCGAAGTCTTAATAAAGCGTATGAACGAATACTTCGTAAGTTTTAGTAGCAAGGATGATATCCTTAATTCTGTTTTGTGCTACTCGGCATCTGCCAACTGCCTTCAAGCTTGGCACGGAATCAACTTTAAAAGCATGCTCTATTCTATGCTATTATTTTCTTTGGCTAAAAAAATCTAACACTGTTTGGTTAAATAATTGTGCGATTTTCTTTGGCGCTTCATGATCTGCGCCCTTAAAAATCACCAATTTGCTGTTGGCAATTTTTTCAGCAATTAGCTTGGTATGTTTTTCCTTTACCACATCATGCTGCCCGGCCATAACCAAAGTTGGCGTTTGTATTTTTAATAGCGAATCTGGGTTGATGTTTGGCTCAGTTAATAACAGCATTTTCAAACGGTAATCCATATTGCTTGTTGCAGCACCCTTTGCTTGCATTTCTTTAACCTGATTGCGGATCAGTTTATTGGTTTCTGGCATAACAGAACTGTCGTTATTAAAAAGCACCGTTCCCATTACCGCCATTTGTTTAACTTTATCTGGATGTTGCATGGCCAAGATCAAGGCGATATTTCCACCATCACTCCAACCAAGTACATTTACATTTTTAAGCTGCAATTGGTCTAAAAAAGCATTGACATCTTCCGCCATCAATTCATAAGTAATTTTGGTGGTATCGCCAGTAGAATTACCTTGTCCGCGGCTATCTAATGCGATTACTTGATATTTTTTGCTCAGAACTTCTACTTGATTATTGAAGCTGGCAATTGAAGCATTATTTCCATGTAGCAATAGGAGAGGTTCTCCAGTACCATATATTTCGTAATAAATTTTAATACCGTTAACAGTTACATATTTACCAACTTTAGGATTATTACCCAATGTTGGAGCGGCTTCTACGCTCGAATTATCTATGAATAAGGAATGTTTTCCAGCAAAAACTTTGTCTTTTGAGATCATTAATCTTGTGCCTTTAGCTAAGTTGTATGGCTTCCAATTGGCTAATGTGTCATTTTCGAAACCAGCATTTTGTAATGGAATTTCAATATTTTCTTTGCCGTCTTTTACAAAAAGTTTAAAATCATCTATATAATAACTGCTTTTGCCAGCAATGGTAATCCCTACAGTTAAATATTTGGCATCTTTGTCAATTTTTCCGGCAAGTTCATAAGTACTCCAATCGTCATTTTTGTAATAGTCGCCTGCATTATCATTGTAAAGTGTGGGTTTAAGTTGTTTTTCCTTATCATTAATAGAACGTACCCCAAGTACTGCCCAAGAACTATTGGTAATGGCATCTTTATAAAATATTTTGGTGGTTAAGCTAAAATTTTTACCCTTATACTTTTCAACGTTGAGGGCTTGGTAGATTTCGAAAAATTGTGCGTAGCTGCCTGCTGAGGTAATTAGGAACAAGATGAAAAAGATACTGAACTTAAGTTTGAACATGTGATGTCTGCTTTGATTTGTGTTGAGATTAAATGCCTGTAATCATATATTTCATTAAAGGCTTTAAATTTAATGACGACAAATGTCAAAGAATGGTTGCAACAGCGTTACTTTATTTCACAAAAATGTCCATCAAAATTGTCTTTTCGAAGGGCTTGCCATTGCCGTTATCGCGAGGAACGAAGCAATCTTAAAGCGTTATTTATTCTATCGGCTGGTTTCATCACCTGCCGAAAAATTAAGTTTGCTCTGTATCTAGATCAGGTTTCGTATAACTGAATAAGCTAAGCATTATTTACTTCGAAAGCACCATAACCTACCATTTCGGCAGTATGTTTTACTTTAAGGTTAAGTCCCATTCTATCAATTAGCTGTTTAGCGAAGCTGATGGTACGATGGATATCTGCGATGCCACGGATCTCTATACCATTGGCCATTAACTTAAATTTACTGGGTTGGAACTTGTCCATAAATTGCTGCAAATCTTTACTGATGCTCTTTTCCATAGAATATTTTAGCACCTTAACACCAGATTGTAGCAATTGTTTTAGGATTTCGCCAAATGCTATTTAAGCTATAAACTCTAAAACTTCAGCTCATTGTATGCATTAAGTTAGCAATGAGCTGAAGAATAGTACGGTATTAAAACTTTACTTGTGTTTTTTTGCCACTATAGCTAATTTCTTTCGAATGACTATTGGTGTTTTGCTTTGAATAACCGATAATGTTAACTGTAAATTTCCTCGATTTAAGCATTTGCGGAAAATCACCTTTCCTATCTGCTATGGTCAGCGTTTTAGTAGCTTCATCCCAACCGAATTTGATGGTTGAATAAATTCCTTTTTCATAATTGTAATTATCGTTTTCGTCTTCATAGAGTAAAAATTCTCCATTAGAACCCGTGTAGATCCGTATTTGTAGGTTGTCCCATTTTTTCTCAGTTGAGTATTGCACATCTGGTCCAAATGGAATGATAGCACCTGCCTTAACATACAGTGGGACAATAGCGATTGGTGCATCCGTATCAACAGTCTGACCGCCTTTAAATTTTTCTTCCGTCCAGAAAGAATACCAATTGCTTCCCTCGGGTAAATAAACTGGCCATTTTTGTGCTTTATATTTAGTAACTGGAGCAACTAATATAGAACGACCGAATAAATAGGAGTGACCTATGTCATGGGTCTTTTGGTCTGCTGGAAAATCCATTACCAGCGGACGCATAAATGTACCATCATTGGCACTCACATCCCAAGAGGTACTGTAAATATAAGGAAGTAGACTATAGCGTAATTTGATTGCTTTTTCTTGTGCATCAAAACACCAAGTACCGCGATCACCAAAATTCCATATCTCTCTTGGAAGCTCCGTTCCGTGAGAGCGCATCATGGGGCTGAATGTGCCAAACTGCATCCATCGTACATAAAGTTCCTGAAATTCTGGATTTTTATTGCCACCACCTTTTTGCCATCTTCCGGCAAAAAATCCACCAATGTCACTGTTCCAATTAGGTATTCCCATTAAGGTATAGTTAAGAGCAGCTGGGATTTGCTTTTCCAGCATATCCCAAGTAGAACTAACATCACCACTCCAAGTATTAGAACCATATAATTGCTGCCCTATAAAACCAGATCTGGTTAGTATCACACCTCTTTTGTTAACATTTGTTTCGCGCTGATGCGTAGCAATTCCTTTATTATGCATTAAACTGTAGGCATTTTTAACACTGCGGTAGCTGCCGAGAAAAGTGGGTAGCGAGAAATCCGAATCTTTCTTGTTAATGTGGTCTGGCTCTGTTGAGTCTAACCACCAACCATCATTTCCGATATAGCTGAAAATCCCCTTGTTTAAGTAACTCCAATAAATATCAAGCGCCTGCGGATTGAAAACATCGTATGGTCTTGCACCACTATTAGGTGGCCAGGTATCGAAATTAATGATCATCTTTTTACTATCAAACTCTTGGCGTTGTGCGGTTTTAGGACCAAAACCTGGCCAAGTAACAATAAGCAGCTTTGCATTGAGTTTATGTATCTCATCAACCCATTTTTTAGGATCTGGGAATCGTTCTTTATCGAAGCTTTGCGAGTTCCATGCGCTATCAGATTTGTTATATTCTGGCCAATAACGCCAATCCTGTATAACGACGTCCAAAGGCACTTTTAACTCGCGGTATTTTTTTAGCACATTTAGGCTCTCGTCTTGAGTGTGGTAGCGTTCTTTACTTTGAAAAAACCCATATGCCCATAAGGGAAGCATTGGCGCTTTTCCAGTTAGGTTACGAACCTGAGCAATTACGCCATCTGCATTTTGCCCGTACATAAAATAATAATCTGAGCAATGCCCTAATCCATCAAAAGAGAGTTCTTGTGGATTATCATTAAATTGTGATATGGAATAGTTGTCCCAGAAAACTGCATAGCCCTTTACCGAAAGAAAATATGGCGAATAGGTTGACATATTTTCATTTTGCATGTGATGGAAAGAGTTGCGACGATTGAACTTGTTGTCCATGATCTGTCCGACACCGTAAATTGCCTCCTCTTTGTCGAGTAAAAAACCATTTCTAACCTTAAATGAAGCTTTCCCTGCATCTTCAAATGGCGAAAACTGCGTACCATAATCCTTATCTTTAAGTAGTACTTTGCCTAATGAATCATAAAAATAGATGCCGCCTGTTTCAGTATTTATTTCGACCTGTACAGTGGCACTTTTAATCACCGTATTGTTTCCTTTTTTTGTATAAGTTAGAGCAGTAGCTTTAGGTGTACTCACTACTGATAGGCTTTTTTTGGTGTAAGGAATGCCAATTGGTGTTTTGTATACCCTCACTGTATTTTCAGAGTAGAATTCTATTTCAACATCAAGACCCTGAGCTGAAAACTTCAGTCCGCGAGCTGTTTTTTGGATATCTTGTGCAGATAATTGGGTTGTGCAGAGCAATAGCATAATGGCAAGTAGTAGCCAAATTCCTTTGTGAGATTTCATTTTGCTTGAATTATATTCGGTTTAATAAAGAAAGTCAAAAGTATCCCTAAGCACATTAATACAGACAACAACCATGTTGAAAAAAATAGCAATTAGGTTGATTTTTTTATCTTTTGAGCATATTCAGATGGACGGCAGCCATATCTTTCTTGAAAACACTTGCTCAAGTAGCTAGAGCTGCTGAAACCAACTTTATCAGCGATTTCAGAAATGTTAAGCTCGCCTTCAAGTATGAGATTAGCTGCTTTCTCCAAACGGACATTACGGATAAATAGAGATGGGGATTTATCTAATAATGTGACCAACTTACGATATAGCCCAGTTCTATCCATATTAAGTTCACTGCTGAGCTGCTCTACTGAATAGTTAGGGTCATTGAGATTTTTTTCTACCTGTGCCAGTGCTTTCGATAAAAAGGCGGTATCTGCCTGATTATTGCCAATAATTTTATTGTCTTGGTCAACAGCTGGTTGGATGTTTATTTTTTCTGTATGAAGGCTATTTTGCTGATCGATAAGGTTACGTATTCTGAGCAGGAGAATAGCTTCTCTGTGTTTGAGCTCTAATTTTTTCTTGGCATTGCGCATGTAAATATTTATAGTTGCCAAAACCATCATTAAAAAAATGGTCGCAAATAAAATTAATGCAAGGGTAGTTTTCCACCAAGGCGGATGTATAGTAATAGATAGTTCTGTAATTGGTCCATCCCATGCCGTGTTATTATTGGATGCCATAACCCTAAGCTTATAGCTTCCGGCGGGCAAGTTGGTATATGCAGCCGCTAACATACCATCATTGCGTACATGCCCATTAGTGATGTTGTTAGCACTTTCTTTCCAATATTGATCTATGCCCTGTAATTGGTATCGGTAATAGGTTTGTGTAGGGTTTAGATAGTTTAGGGCAGAAAATTCGAAAGTAACAAAATTCTGGTCGTAAGAAAGTGTTATATGATCTGTAAACGCTGTGCTAATTGGCAAAATGATGCGCCCGTTGTAACTATTTCCAAGTTGTATCTTTTCACCCTTTAAAAATAGGTTAGTGAAAACCGGCTGAAATGGTAATTTTTTTGGTACTGTTTTGTTCGGTTCTAATATGCTGAACCCATTAATACCACCAAAATAAATTGTGCCATTTTTGCTTTGGAAGATCGCACCATCTGCATATTCTCCTTCTAATGTTCCTGCATCTGATCCATACTTGGTAAAAATAATTTTTCTGCTTTTAGGATCCAATTGAGCTTTGTTTATGCCATAACTGGTAGTAATCCAGATATTTTTTTCTCGATCCTCAAATATTCCATGTATAAAATTGTTTGATAAGCCATCTTCTGTATAATATATATTTTCCTTGCCTGTTTTAGGGTCAATAACTTTTAGTCCATCGGCTGTGCCTATCCATTTTATACCGTTCTTATCAGTAAATTGTAATGTGCTATGATTGCCGTTAACAGATGAATAGTTATGATTTAGCTGTTGAACAACTTGCTTTGATAGGGAAGGAGAAGTTACTATTTGCAAGGAAATATCAGGACTTGCATTATTGTATTTGTAGATTGTAGATTGACATTTGAGGTATATGTTTCCTAATAAATCTTCTGCAAAAGATTCAACGATAATATCTTTGGCTAAAAGATTCGGAAAATACTTACGCCCTATATTTTTGAACATATACTTGCTAGGGTGGTTATAAAGTAACCCTTGATTTAACGTTCCAAGCCATAAGCCATCTTGTTTATCGTAAAATATGGTGCTAATTTCGCTATTCAATAGATTGCCATCTTTTTTTTTCAATGTGGGCAGGTAATCTTTTTTTGCACTTTCCGTATCAATTAACCAAATACCATTGGTACAACTAATAGCTGCTTTGCCATAATTATCAATAACTAATGTGTTGAGGGTATAAGGAGTTTCCAGTATTTTTTTCCAGGTTTGATTATGGATATCGAAAAAGAAAAAGCCGCCCATGCTTCCATTTCTTAATTGATAAAACCCATTTTTTCCTTTTACTACCAGTGAGGTATTGTTGAACAAATGATGTTGCGACGGTGGATATGCGGCAAGGCTAAAGACTTTGCTATTTGTTTTTTGGTTATAACATACTACCGCTCCGTTATTGTAAAAAAGGTAAATGTAATCTTTAGCTGATGCCAGATCTTGTAAAACACCCAGGTTGGTTGATAGTTCTAATGACTTGCTTCCATCTGCTAAAGAAAGTTTACCAGCGGTAAGTAACCATAAGCGCTGTTCCGAATCTACGAACAGATCTTCGATGGGTTTTTTAAAGCCGATTTTTTTGAAATAAGTATCAAGATTTGATTGGTATTTTTCCTGTTGCAGGTCAAGGCACATCAGTTTGTATTGATCTTTGATCCAAAGTAGCGATTTTTTGCCTTGATAGATCCTATAATGCCCACTATAGGTGCTTAAAGGATAAATATGTTGCGGATTTTGATGGATGTACTTAAAATGCGCCCCATCATAAATGTTGATATTGCCACTGGTCTTGAAAACCATCCTTCCATCAGGCAGCTGAATGGTATAACGAACTTGGTTATCGCTTAATCCATGCATTACATTTATTGGCGAAAAAACAAAATCCTGAGCTTGTGCAGCTGATATCGTTAAAAATAATATCGTAACTATTCGAATGAGTTGATTCATCTTAGCTAGCTGTTAGCAGTATATTAATTTATAGGTTAGTGAATTCAATTTTAAATTAATGGTCTGCTAATATTGCGAAAATAAATGGTAGCAGGAATAGTTTCAAAAACCATTACAGAATTAATAAGTGCTTTTGATCGTATATGTAAAAAATAATCGTCATCTATCGAATGATGTTATATAATGATACCGAAAAACTTTAAAAGTAACTGCTGAAGGTTTGGCAGGTAAAGAAATAATAATAAAATCAAGCAACGCTATTATTAAGCGTACCTATTAAATTATACTAAGCAATTATATCACAATTATCCTTTTAATGTAGGATGATAGATCAGCAAACTTCTATGATATTATCTCATAAATATATAATAAGAAATTTTTTGCCATTGGATAAATCCAAAAATGACTTTTTGTTTAATTTATAGTGCGTATGAAGTTATTTATGTGTTTATTGTAAGCTCATCCATTCTTATTAATAATGCCTAGAAAAACTGTACTACTTATTTTATTAATTATTATAATTGCTTTTGCCGCATATATGGAGTTGGGCTTTAGGGCAACTTTGTATCAATATTTTGGTTCGGAGTCTATTTTTGCAGGATCTTTACCAAATTTTGTAGCAGTAGTATTGTTAACTATGGTATATATCAACCTCAGAGATGGCAGAAAAGGAGCGAGTAGTTTTAAGTTTACAGCATTGGCAGTAATTGCAATGGTAGTTTATGAATTGGCTCAGCCTTTAATACCAGGAAGGGTTTTTGATGTAAAAGATATTTTGGCTTCTTTAATTGGAGGTTTATTTGTTTATGGAATCCTGGCAATTGTTGATTATTATTTTAAACCCAACCCAGCTAAAAAATCTCCATAGCCTTCATTAAAATATTATATTTTTTTTAATTCAAATTTGTGTTTCTGATGAATACTACATATTTACATGGAGACTTTCTTCTACATTATACTAAAATATCTTTCGAAAAACCATCAGCAACATATAAATAGGAATAAAGAAATAAACATTAAAACAGCTTGTTTCTGCCGCCTATTTTTTCACCAAAATTTCTAATATTGTAGGTAAAAGTAAGTAGACCATGCCTTCTAATAGTGCTCCCTTGCATATCTTCTATTAAATTTTCTCTAACTACCCTGCTAGCTATAATATTTTGATCTAAAATATCGTTTACTGTCAATTTTAATTGTCCGCGATTACCTTTTAAGAAAACGTAAGTTACACCTGCATTCCATCTATAATAACTTTTTAATAAACCTGGTATAGCATTAGAATTGTAGCGGTAATCCAAATTAGTTTCCCAAATAATTTTTTGCGCAATGCGGTAGATAATCTCACTTCTTGAATCATGATAAGTTAAAGATTGACTGCTGAAATCTGCGCTTTTATAATTGCTCTGGAAATTGGTAAATGAGTAGGATTGATTTAGCTCTAATTTATCATTTAAATTGACCCTAATTTCTGTTGATGGACGAATGGTAAATGTTTGCAAACTGCTTGTTGCATTGTTAAGTACTAGTTGCGAGCGGTTGAGGCTACTGCTATTTGATGCAATAAAAGAAATCTGCCGATTGTCTGCTAATTTCCAGTCTTTTTGAAAAGATAGACTATTCGCGATGTTCCAAGTACCATCAACGTTAATTGGGAATGTTGTTTGCACACCAGCGCCATTTATGGTGCGAGATATAACGGTGGCATCTTTAATGGTGGTGCCGCTTAGGCTGGCATTATAAGTCATGTTACGTTTGGTATCGTATTTCCTTAAGCTTAAGCGAAGCGAATTATGATAGGCAGGTTTAAGATCTGGATTTCCGTTTCTAATAAACAAAGGGTTGGTATTGTTAGCTACGGGCTGTAGGTTTACCATATCTACTTCGCGGAAAGAGGTTTGGTAGCTGAAATTAAAAATGCCATAGCCAATGTCGAAAGTTGGCAGTATAAATTTAAAATGCTGGTTAATTGTTGGTGCACTAATAAATGTGTTTTTAGTATCCAAGCTTGATAAACCAAGGCCCGGACTAAAGGTGAATTTTTTCAATTTCCAACGCAAGGTGCCTGTAAACTGGGTTCTTAATCCTGCCCTCAGAAAATCTTCAGAAAGCGTAGGTATTGGTATCAGGTATTGATCTAATTCATCAGGAAAAAATGTACCTAAATTATTTCTGCTTTTAAAGTAGGTGAGGTTTAAACTGGCATTATAGGTTAAATTTGGATTAATGATATCAGTATAAGTGATAATGTTTAAAAGGTTAACATTTAAAGTGTTGTTTTTTCGCAGTTGGTCTAATATACTTTGTGTTGGTGGTCGAAAAAATGAATTATCAACTAAGTTAAAAAGGTTGTTCTTTGCATCGTCGATTGTAGTAGCATTAAGAATATCTAAAGTTCTGCCTTTCTTTTTAAAAGTGGGCATTAATTTGGTCCATGCTATAAATGTAGTGCCATCGTTATTATTTTGCTGGTCATTAACACTTGTGTTCAGCAATCCCCTAACGCTAGAAGTTGAATTGATATGATAGACTTGATCTGTTCTATCTTTCGTAAATACAATTTGTGGTCTAGTTTCAAAACGTAACCATGGGAAGATGTTAAACGCTACTTTTGTGCCCAATAGATGTGCATAATTATTGCCCTTAAGTTTCATGTTTTGCCTAGTAGTTAGCAAGGTGTCGTTATAAATTTGTTGGCTGTTTCGTAATTCATCATAATCTGATTTTACAGCGCCATAAAAATAGTTTAGGCTAAATATTACTTTTTTATTGATGATGGTATTAAAGTTACCACCACCACCTGTAGATTCCATCAAACCAGAGCCAAATCCGCCAAAAGAAACCTTATCTATAGAAAGTCCTCCATTACCATTTCCATTGGCATTTCCCCAACCACTTCTGCCAAAGCCCCCTACAGATCTAATGTCTGTAAATGCAAATGCTGCTTTATTTAGATTGTTGCCATATCCCAGCAAACTAATTTGTGTGGTATCTCTAAAAACGTTGATTAAAGCGCCCGCTTCTGCTTTATCTTTTACGCCACCACCGGCATAAATTTTACCAAAGGCACCTTTTTTAATGCCAGGTTTTAGTTTTAAATTAATAACCTGAGGGATATCGGCTTCAGGCATTAATGGATTAAATCTTAGTGCTTCAGCATCATTCATTACCTGAACTTTTTCTATGGTATTTGCAGGCAGGTTTTTGGATGCAATACGAACATCGCCTCCAAAAAAATCTTTTCCATCTACATAAATTGTAGACACTCTTCTTCCATTTACTAAGATGTTGCCATCTTTATCTACATTAACGCCAGGTAGTTTTCTCAATAGATCTTCCACTAATGCATCTGGCAGGGTTTTAAATGAAGCTGCATTAAACTCTATGGTGTCTTTTCTTACCACTACTGGAGGACGCTCTGCTTTTATTACTACTTCGCTTAGCGTGAGAGAGGAGGCTTGCATTAAAATTTTTCCAAGATCTAATTTGGAGCTTCCGTTTGCAAGGATAAATTCTTTTCTATAGCTAGCATTACCGGTATAGGTAATAATTACTCTCAATTTTATTGCTATTGGAAGTTGGGAGATTTGGAAACTTCCCTTTTCGTCACTTAATTTATAATTGATTAAAGTGGTATCGCTTGCGCTGTAAATACTTACCGTAGCGTAAGCAATTGGTTTTGAGCTTGCAGAATCTACTAATAGGCCTTCTATAATCCCTTTTTGGGCATGGGCTTTAATAAATACGGCAAAGGTAAAAATCGTGAATACGAGTAGAAATTTCCTCATGCTAGTTTGTCTTTTGTTGGTTGTTTAGAAGACACACTAGTTTAGCATATGTTGCATCAACAAATTGATTTTTTGCATTTTAAGCTTAAAATAATATGATTTTTTGTTTTTTATTGAAATCCAATAGGGTTTGTCTATTTTGCAATTTATTATTATAAAAAAAATCATAAAACTATTAAGAATGAAAAGGCTAAGTTTAATCTTCCTGTTTTTAATTGCCTTTGTTACATTAAAGGCTCAAAATGTTCCTTTTTTTAATGAAATTCAGAATTTTAAAAAGCAAGATAGTATAAGCTTTCCCCCAAAAAAGGCAATATTATTAATTGGGAGTTCTACTTTTACCAATTGGAAAGATGTGCAATCTTATTTTCCAGATAAAAAAATTATTAATCGTGGTTTTGGGGGTTCATCCCTGCCTGATGTGATCAATTATATTGGCAATGTGGTTTATCCATATCATCCTAAGCAAGTGGTGATTTATTGTGGCGAGAACGATTTTATGGCAGCAGGAACTACACCGCAGATGGTTTTGGAAAGAGCTAAAAATCTTATTAGTTTAATTAGAGCAAAATATCCAAAGGTACCCATTGCATATATTTCCATCAAGCCAAGTCCGTCTAGAGCTAAATACATTCCTCAGATGAAAGAAGCGAATGCAATGATTGCCGAGCTAATTTCTAAAACGAAAAGAGCAACTTATATTAACACTGCCGATGCAATGTATAATCCTGATGGTACAATTATGCAAGATATATTTTTAAAAGATGACCTGCATATGAATGCAAAGGGTTACGCCATTTGGAAAAAAGTGATGGAGCCTTATTTGAAATAGCCATAGTTAATATTTGAGTGGTGAGAGGTAAATTATGTGAAATGTTATCTACTAATAGGAGCTACTTTTGGTTTTTGACCAAATACTAGCAGTTCCTGATGAGAAAGATATTATTATTTACACTATCCTCTTTTATGCTTTTTACCGCTTGCGGTAAAAAAAGTGAGGAAATACCTGAAAAAAAAGAAGCCAAAACACAAGATCCTTTGAGTATTCCGGCATCAGAAGTCAGTTTATTTAAAATACCCACCAGCTACTATAAAAAATACATAATGCTAGGCGATGACCTAGAAAATAGTATTCCGATTGTAAGTGGTATTGGCGTAAGTGATGTTGCCTTGCAGCAAGCGAAAATTGCTTGCGCTGTAGTTACTAAAACTTTACCAATTTCTGTACTTAATATGTTGCGAAAGCAGCGAATTTACATCGTTATTTTTGGTAATAATGAATATCCTGATGCGTTGCCAGGCTGGCCATCTAATCTTGATGCTAAAAGATATGCTGGAGGATATGGGCCTAATATGCCTGGGGCAACTTGTGGCATACATGAAGGCGATATTTTGAATAATAGCTTTGATAGATATCCAGCGGAAAATATTGTAATACACGAATTTGGACATGCAGTTAAAAATTTCGGACTAGAGAAAATTTATCCTGATTTTAAGGATAAGATTGATAATTTATGGCAAAAAGCAAAAGATACAGGTTTATGGCGTAACACTTATGCAATAAGCAATGCAGATGAATATTGGGCAGAAGGTATTCAGACTTATTTCAACTTAAATACAAAAGGTCCAGTTGGTGGCGACGGTATCCACAATGAAATTTATACCAGGGCACAGTTTAAAACTTACGACCCAGATTTTTTTAATCTGCTAGATCAAATCTATGGAGGCATTAACATGCCATCAGGTATTAAATAATTAATCATTTTTCCATTTATCAAGCTAAATTTTGTTTCTCAAGATTAACCTGAGCATTTTTAAGTTAATCCATCCTTAAGTAGTAAAAATATTGCTTAAGCTTAAACAGCATCAAATATTTTGTCGGGACAACAAATGCTAGGCTAAGAAAATGGCCCAGGAGGATTCGTATTGCCTAAAAATCACTTTAATATATTATCAATTAAACTTTAAACCATGTTATGAAAAAATGTTTACTACTACTATTAATGAGTGTAATTTTCTGTTTAAAGATCTTTGCACAAACAGGTACCATAAGCGGAAAGGTGCTTGGTACAGACAGTATACCTATTCCCGGTGTGTCTGTTAAAATAAAAAATACTAATAATGGTGTTTCCACAGCTGGAGATGGCTCTTTCTCTATTAATGCGAAGGGAGAAGTTACGCTTATGCTTAGCGCCATTGGTTTTCTGCCAAAAGAATTAATCGCTTCGGATAAAGGGCCGATCACTATCATTTTGGAGGAAGATAACAAGGCCTTAGGCGAGGTTGTTGTTGTAGGTTACGGAACTCAGAAGAAAATTTCTGTTACAGGTTCTATAGCTACAATTGGCACAAAAGAGCTACAACAAAGTCCAGTAGCCAATCTTAGTAACGCATTAGCCGGTAGGTTGCCTGGTTTAATTACCTTACAAAATAGTGGTGAACCTGGATTTGATGGCTCCCAATTATGGATTAGGGGGATGGCAACTTTTACTGGAAGCCAAACACCATTAATATTAGTAGATGGGGTAGAACGATCATTTTCGAGTATAGATGCGAATGAGGTTGAAAGTCTTTCCATCTTAAAAGATGCATCATCTACTGCAATTTACGGGGTACGTGGCGCAAATGGTGTGGTGTTGGTTACTACTCGTCGTGGCGTAGAGGGAAAACCGCAAATTACTTTTACTGCGCAAACAGGTATACAAGAACCGACACGTTTACCTTCTTATCTTGATTCTTATGATGCCTTAAGTCTTTACCGTGTAGGATTAATAAACGATGGACAGAACTATTCGCAGTATACTGATGAATATTTAAACAAATTTCGCGACCGTAGTCACCCAGCTTACGAATATCTATACCCAAATGTAAATTGGATGGAAGAATTATTGAAGCCAAGTTCGAGCATGAGCCAAGGTAACTTAAATGTAAGCGGTGGCACAAAAGGAGTTCGTTATTTTACCTCTATTTCCTACTTGCAGCAAAATGGACAGTATAATTATGAGGATAAAATTAAGGATTACAATATTCAAGCGGTAAGTAACAAGTACAACTTTAGGTCTAATATTGATTTAGACGTAACCAAAGATCTTAGCATGGAGCTAAATCTAGGTGCTATTGTATTTGATAATAATTACCCACCAAACGGTGCCGGAACTATATTTGGAGCACTACAATCAACACCTCCGTGGTTATATCCAATGACAAATCCGAACGGATCTATAGCTATGTTACCTGCAAAAGCTTACAATCCTTACGGATTATTGACTGCGGGTGGCTACCAAAGAAACTTTCAGAATACCTTACAAGCTACCGCAGGTTTTAACCTAAATATGCCTTGGATAACCAAAGGGTTAAGTGTGAAAGCACGACTGTCTTTCGACTCGTATAACTATAGGAATATTTTAAGACGTCAAGCATATTTTACTTATCAATATTCTTTAGCTGATGATCAGGATCCAGATTTAACTAAAGGAAGTTATACCAAGATTGGTGATGGTAATAATGTTTTAAGCTATGAGGTTAACGCCAATAGTAACCGCAGAACGAATTTAGAAGCTTATATTAATTACAACCGTGTATTTAACGAAGATCATGCAGTTACTGGAATGCTATTATATACACAACAAAGCTTTTTTGCTGCGGTTGGAAGTGGTGCAGCAATTGATGGATTACCATTTAAGTACAACGGGTTTGTTGGTCGTGGTACTTATGCCTACAAAAACAAATACCTTGGAGAATTGAACTTTGGATATAATGGTTCAGAGAACTTTCCAAGAGGCCAACGTTATGATTTTTTCCCATCAGTTTCAGTAGGATACGTAATTTCTAACGAAGACTTTTTTGCAGATAATTTTAAATTTATCAATCTCCTTAAACTTCGTGCTTCTGGTGGTATTGTTGGTAATGATAAAATTGGCGGAAGAAGATTTCTTTATCAAAGTACATGGAGTTTAGGTGGCACAGGTTATCAATTTGGTAGAAATTATGATGGAAATTGGTTTGGTGGATCTGTTGAAGATTATACCGGAAACGAGGTAGTAACTTGGGAACAGGCACATAAATATAATATTGGTTTAGATTTAGGTTTATGGAGAGATGCGTTAACCTTTACTGGAGATGTATTTTACGAACGTAGGAACAACATTTTGTCTCAACCAGGTACTTTGCCATCTTTATTGGGTATTACCAATTTGCCTTTGGTTAACTTAGGTACGGTACAAAATAAAGGTTTTGAAGTTTCTGCAGAATATCGCAAAAGAAGTAATAAACTTGGCTATTTTGTAAAAGGTAACTTCTCTTTTGCTCGCAACAAAATATTAGAAATGGATGAACCTACGCTTGAAGGAAGAAGCTATATCCAAAGAACGGGTAGAAGTATAAATGATCAATATTCTTTAACCGCATTAGGTCTGTTTCAATCACAAGAAGAGATCAATAACAGCCCAAGTCAATCTGCATTTGGCGTTATTCAGCCAGGAGATATCAAGTACAAGGATATGAATGGTGATAATAAAATTGATGAGTTAGATGTGGCTTATTTAGGAAAGCAATCTATCCCAGAAAAAATTGCAGGTTTTGCTTTTGGTTTTAATACCAATGGTTTTGATGTGAGTGTATTATTTCAAGGTGCATTTGGAGGTAATGTTTGGTTAACAGGACCAGCAATGTGGCCATTTTCTGGAGACTCTGGGATATTGACAGCTATTAAAGATAACCATTGGACACCTGAAAATCCAACTGCTAAATACCCACGTCTATCTTATGCATCTAACAGCAATAACCATAGAGTATCATCTTTTTGGTTAGTGTCTTCAGACTATCTACGTTTAAAAAATGTGGAATTGGGCTACAGTATTCCAACCAAATGGGTAGGAAAAATTGGGCTCAGAAATGCAAGGATTTTTATGAATGGAATTAACTTGTTTACCTGGGACAAAATGAAAATTGTGGATCCAGAAACACCCAATGATTCTAGAAATTATCCTCAACAACGTGTATTTAACGGCGGTATCACCTTCGGATTATAAGCAGAGGTGCATTTAAAATAATTTAATAATATTCTATATGAAAATATATTTCAACATAAAAAACGAGCTCAAGACTATTGTTTTTATACTATTGAGCTTATGTGTATTATCTTCTTGTAAAAAATATCTTGACGTAGTGCCAAATGAATTGGTAACCGAAGATAAAGTTTGGGAAAATATAAATAATGCAAACGGGGCCTTGGCCAACCTATATAGTGGTCTTCCAACTGGTATCACCCCAAATGGTGAAGACGTTGACGAAATAACAGCTGCTACCGATGAATCTTTTCATCATTGGGGCGCTGGATATTGGTCGTTAAAATATAATGTTGGTGCTTGGAATTCAGTAGACAATCCATTTGGAAATTGGACTGCACAATATCAGAAAATCAGGAAAGCTAATATCTTCTTAGAGAATATAGATAAAGTGCCAATCCCTGGTGATCAAGCTACTTATTATGCAACAAGGATACCTCATTATAAGGCAGAAGCAAGGTTTTTAAGAGCTATGTTTTATTTTGAGCTACTTAAAAGATATGGTGCTGTACCAATTATTACTAAATCATATTCGGTAAAAGATGCAGAGGAATTGAAAACAATAGCCAGAAATTCTGTAGATGAGGTGGTAAATTATATCGTAACCGAATGTGAAGCTGTAGCACCATTACTTTTAAATGCACATCCTGACGCAGAACTAGGTCGTGTTAATAAAGGTGCCGCACTAGCATTGGCAGCTAAAACTTTATTATATGCTGCAAGTCCGTTGTTTAATGGAAACCCAACCTACGCTGGCATTAAAAATAAGGATGGAAAGCAATTGTTTAGTACCACATACGACAAAGAAAAATGGAAAAAAGCAGCAGATGCAGCTAAAAAAGTTTTAGATCATTACAATAATGCAGCTTTACCTAGGGCTTATGCAAACGATGACATTAATAGCTATGCAGCCATATTTAATACACGCGAATGGACAGAAACGATATTAGCTTTTAACTTGCCAAAAAACAAAGTTTTGGATCTTTCTTTAAATGCGTTTGGAGGACCTTTTGGAGGCTGGGGCAAATATAGCCCATTGCAAGAATTGGTAGATAGTTATGAAATGAAAAATGGTTTTCCTATTAATCACAGCGGCTCTGGTTACCAAAAAGATGGTTTTTGGACAGAATGGTTTTGGGGTGGGGATGGTACAAATGCATGGGTTTATTTAGAGAATGTATCCAACCGTTTTAAAAATAGAGACCCAAGATTTTATGCAACGATTAGCTTTCAAAATAGCAAATGGTCTGCAGTACGTACCAATCAAACCCCTATAAGGCTTGCCTATTGGGGCAGCAATAACGGGGTATCCCAAGCTTGGCCAAAAAGTGGTGGTACTTATACCGTAAGTGGTTACAATGTGCGTAAATGGTTAGATCCTAAAGTAGATCCCACCAATTGGTGGGCTTCGCCTGATGCACAAAGAAACTATCCGATATTTAGGTTGGCAGAATTTTATTTAGCTTATGCGGAAGCATTAAATGAATATCATGGAGGACCAACAGGTGAAGCATTCTCGGCTATTAATAAAGTGAGAGCTAGAGTAAGTATGCCAGGTTTACCTGTAGCGGGTGTTGCAGAAGATAACACACAAGTTGGTTTTAGAAATCGTGTACAAAATGAAAAACGTATCGAGTTTGCTTTCGAAGCGCACCGTTTTTGGGACGTAAGAAGATGGTTAATTGCAGAAACTGTAGATAATGGACCAGTTCATGGTCTTAACGCTAGACCAACCACTGCAGAACTTACTGCTACTGGACTTGATCCACAAAGTGAGGCAGCTGGATTGGCCGCTTTTTATAAAAATGCGGTTATTCAAAATAGAGTCTTTGTAAAACGTCATTATCTAATGCCAATTCCTCAAAGAGAAATGGATGTGAATAAAGAACTAGTTCAAAACTTTGGCTGGTAAATTTTAGTTTCCAATAGTGTAAATAATCCCATTCTGTATTTCACGGAATGGGATTATTTATTATATATCAAACTTTTCTCTTAAAGCCTCGCTATTTGAACGGCTAGAGGTTACCCGAGTTTCGGCTGGGTTACTGAGTACAAATATTAAAGCCCCATTAAAGCCTTTTCTGATTTCCTTAATATAATCCGTATTGATCATATCGCTGCGGTGAATTCTGATAAATTCTTCAGGCAACTTCGTTTCTAAAATGGAGAGTGTAAAATCAGTTAAGTGTTTTTTGCCATCAATAGTATGTAGAAATACATATTTATCTTCTGCTTGGATATGAACAATATCACTCAATTTAATTAAAAGTATTTTGTCTCCCAACTTAATGGTTAGGGTTTTGATTGCTTTTTTGCCCTGTACTTGGCGCAGCAATTCCTCAATTGGTACTTGAGCGGGTGCTAAATTAGTTTGTTTTAATTTTTTGATGGTTTTATCTAACCTTTCTACCTCAATTGGTTTTAAAAGGTAATCTATAGAGCCTTCTTCAAATGCTTTAATGGCATATTGATCATAAGCTGTAGTAAATACCACTTTTGGTTGATGGGTTAATTTGGTTAACATTTCAAAACCATTTAATATCGGCATTTCAATATCTAAGAAAATTAAATCTGGTTTCAGTTGATCGATAAGTTTCCGGCCCTCTTCTCCATTTTCAGCTTCTCCAATAATTTCTATCTCATCGTAGTTTTTTAATAAACGTTTAATGCGCTGTCTTGCTAGTTGTTCATCGTCAATTATTATGGTCTTCCACATGGTAGTTTAGGTAAGAGGGATTGAAATTTTAATATGTTTTTCTGGTGTGTTGTTAATTTGCAAATCGTATGTATTTTGGTAGAGCAACTGCAATTTATCAAAGGTGCTTTGCAAGCCATATCCAGCTACCAATTCCTCCGGAAAAGGTAAACCGTTGTCAAAGATGAAAATAACGATTTGATTTGCTATCTGCTTTATGGCTACTTTTAATTCTCCGTTTTCGAGCACATCTTTTAAGCCATGTTTTAAAGCATTTTCTACCAATGGCTGAAGCAAAAATCTTGGGATTTTTTGCTCAGCTAATTCTTCTTCAGCGTTGATGCTAAAATTAATCCTATTCCCAAATCTTACTTTTTCTATATCTAAATAGGTATTTAAAATTTCTACTTCTTCTCTTACCGTACAATAATTTTCTTGCATGGTATTAATGCTATATCTAAAAAGCTTAGAAAGTTTTAGGGTCATATCTTCGGCCTTATCAGGATCTTCGTGAATTAAGCTTACAATGGAATTTAGTGCGTTGTACAAAAAATGGGGGTTAATTTTAGATTGAAGTGCTTGTAATTCTACTTCGGTTTTAAGTTGATTTAATTTCACTAGATCCATCTCTTTTGCCTGTAAGGCAGTTTCTGCATTAACACGTTGAAAATGGTAAAGTAAAATTAGAGTGCCAATTATTAAACAGATAAACGTAGAAAATTTATAGTCGTCTAAATGGTTGGCCAGCTCGTATTTTACATTAAAAATTAGGGAGACAATCATGTAAGATAATTCGATGCCTACAAATAAACCTGCCAAATTGCATAAATAGTAGAGCCATACAAATCTCCAGAAACCAATTTTTTCTGTGCAGAAATATTTTTGCGTAAGTGCCACAATATTAGCGATACTTAGCGTGATAAATAAGCTAAAAAGTATGTTGAGTAACGCATTTTTGATTTGGAAACCATTAGGGTTTAGCAAACTGAATAACAAGCTCAAAGCCAATCCTACCAAAATGCCTATTATCCCGTATTTGATATTTGTTTTTAGCAATCCGCCTTCCTTAAAGGATAATCTTTTTTCAATCATTTTAATGGGATTAATTTACTAAAATTTGAGTGTTTGCAAAGCAGGTTTTAATATTCCTTTAATAATTCTTCACATCTGGTTTTGCCCCAGTTTGGCTCGAGTGATTTTGCTGTGAATTTCTCGAATTTTTGACGTGCTGTAACTAGAAATGGTTTAGCATCTTCTTTGCCTCCACCAAACATTTCTGGGGTATAAAAAGTGTTTTGTCCTTTTAATAAGTAAGCTCTAGGGTTTTCTGCATTAAGTGCAATTGCTTTTTCTAAAAGCCTATTTGCTTCTGGAATCATATTCATTGCTCTTTTTGTAGGATAGACCGCCATCTTCATAAAAGTGATGTATCCTTTTACAACATAAATTTCGCTATTGTTTGGGTTTAGTAAATCTGCTTTGTTGATATATCTTAGCGCATTGTCATAAATTTCATCTTTAGTTTCTTCATCCGCTTTCCCTCTAATACCTTGTAGTAGATTGCTGTAAGCTGCATAATATTGTGCTAACCATTCTTTATCATTAGTGGTAGCTAAGTTTTCGAAATAACTAGTTGTTGCTAAATATCCACTTTGTGTTTTTGCAGTATCCAACATGCCAATTCCTTTTTGTGTTGCTTCATGGTAGTTAACAGATTGGGCATAGCCGATGGTAGTTACAAATAGAAATGCTGCGATTAAGGCTAAATTTTTCATGAGATTTATTTAATGTGGTTTACGTTTTGATTGTTGCCCAAATTTGCAGCTAAAAACAGCAGTTATAAAGCATTTTTTGACCAATGGCAGAAAACTTAGCTTAAGTGGTGATATAAATGAGATGATTGGTTTCGGTATTAAAACATTTAAGAATAGCGTAAACTAAGTTGATGTTGATGAAACAAAATCATAATCCTTAATTATCCTTTAGTTAACATTTAAGAAACATTGGATTATTTAATGTTATGCTGATATTTTTAACATTCTTTTAATCAGCTATATAAATATGTTTTGGTGCTAATTTTTAACTGTAACAGCGATTATACAAGTGTAAGCTTACCTTAACTATCGATTAATATTTGCTTTACCTGTGTCGAAGAACTTTGCCCCTTGAATCATCTAAGGTAGGATGAGGAAACAAAAGTTAAAAAACACAACATGAAGAAATTATTTACTTTTTTATTATTGTTATGTGCTACTGTGGGCTTATATGCCCAGGTTACAACGGGAGCATTATCGGGAACAATTAGAGAGGGCCAAGAGGTATTGCCCGGCGTAAGTATTAAAGCTACGCACGTACCATCGGGTACTAATTATACTACAAGTACAAACGAAGATGGTCGGTATACCATCCCAAACTTACGTCCAGGTGGACCATACAAAATACAGTTTACTTATGTAGGTAGAGCACCAAAAACCATAGAGAATATTACTGTTGGTTTAGGAGATCCTTATATATTGAATCTAAATTTAGAAAGTAGCGGTACAGATTTAAGTGAAGTAACTGTAAAAGGAAATGGTAAAAATCCATTATTAAATGCCAGCCGTACCGGTACTTCAACCAACTTAAATAAGGAAGAGATTAATGCGTTGCCTACTTTAAGTCGTAGTCTAAACGATTTGATTAGGCTTGCACCACAAGCCAATGGCACTTCTATTGGTGGTGGTAACTCTCGTCAAAACAACATTACGGTAGATGGTGCCGATTTTAACAACAACTTTGGTATTGGTGGTAACTTACCAGGAAACGGTAATCCAGTTTCTATTGATGCACTAGAAGAGATTTCGGTAAACGTTACCCCATATGATGTAAAACAATCTGGTTTCATTGGTGCTGCGGTAAATGCGGTAACCCGTTCTGGTAACAATAACTTCTCAGGTTCTGCTTACACCTATTTCAGAAACCAAAATCAAATTGGTAGAAAAATAAGCAACTATCCAGAATTGGCTGAACCTACAGATCAGAATTATAAAATTTATGGCGCTAGGTTAGGTGGTCCAATTGTTAAAAATAAATTATTCTTCTTTTTCAATGCAGAACGTGAAGAAGAAGTAACACCTGGTCCGAGTGCTATTGCTGCAACGGCTGCAAATCCATTCGGTACGATCAATGTTCGTCGTCCATTGGCATCTGAACTTGATGAAATCAGCAATTATCTAAAAACTACTTACGGTTACGAAACTGGTCCTTACCAAGGTTACGGTAATGAAAGAGAAAGAACCAATTTGTTGGCACGTTTAGATTGGAACATCAATACCAATAACCGTTTTAACATTAGAGGTAGTTATGTAAAAACAAAAAGTCCTTCTTCTGTAAGTACATCTAGAAGTCCACTGGGTGCTTTTCCCGGTGGCGGCTCTAGAACAGGAAATACTGCTTTACACTTCCAAAATTCAAACTATTACCAAGAAAGTAATCTATACTCAATTACTGCAGAGTTAAACAGTACTCTAGGTAAGGTAGCTAATACATTGCGTTTATCTTATACCAATCAAAATGATCCCAGAAGTTCTGATAGTCAGATTTTCCCTTTGGTTGATATCTTAAAGTCTGATGTGGATGCAAATGGAAATGCAATGCCAGCAACTCCATTTACAACTTTCGGTTACGAGCCATTTACCTATGGCAACTTAAGAGATGTACAAGTGTTCTCTTTAAACAACTATGCAACTTGGTCTGCAGGTAAACACAACTTTACCGCAGGTGTACAAGGAGAATATAATATTACTAAAAATGGTTTCCAACGCTTTGGCACAAGTTATTATACATTTAATTCTTGGGATGATTTTAAAAATGGTGCCAAACCAATTGAATTTGCACAAACCTATTCTCTAAATGAAGGATACGAACAAGCTTTCCCAACATTTAAGTTTGCACAGCTTTCTGCTTATGCACAAGATGAGATTTCGATAACAGATAGATTTAGAGTAACAGGCGGTATCCGTTTCGATTTAGGTACTTATCCTAAAATCTTAAAAGAACATCCTTTGGTATCTGCCTTAACTTTCCAAAATGGCGAACGTTTAAATACTGGCAACCTGCCAAAAGCAAAAGTAGCTATTTCACCTCGTTTAGGATTTAACTGGGATGTAAATGGCGATCGCTCTTTACAGTTTAGAGGTGGTACAGGTATCTTTACAGGAAAAATTCCTAACGTTTGGATTGTGGCGCAAGCTGGTGATGCAGGTATGTTACAAGTAACCGAAACGTATCAAGGTCAAAATAATACACCTGGTCCATTTAATCCAAATATTGGTGCATATCGTCCGGCTACAGTGCCAGTGGCAGGAACAGTATTACCTAACCCAATTACGGTTATGGATGAGAACTTGAGAATGCCATCGGTATTAAAAGCAAGCTTGGCGATGGATGTGAAATTGCCATTTGGTTTAATTGGTAGCTTAGAAGGTATTTACAATAAAGACCTGCGTACGGTATTATTCCGTAATGCCAATTTGGTAGATCCTAAGCCTTTAAATGTTTCTGGATATCCAGATAACAGAATGATTTATCCAAATGCGAATACTGATAAATTTATCAATCCAATTTTAAATGGTAAAGCAGTGCCTAATGGTACAGTAATCCCAGCTACGCCGGGTAACCTTAACCCAGCTCAGCCAGGTGCATTCAATGTAATTGTTTTAGAAAATGCTAAAAAGGGTTTCTACTATTCTGTAACCGCAAGTTTAGCTAAAAACTTTAACAATGGCTTTGGTGCAAGATTATCATATATCAAAAGTGAAGCAAAAAGTTTATATGAAGGTGGCGGCGATCAAACACTTTCTTCGTGGCAAGGAGTTAGCACTGTTGATGGGGCAAATAAACCAGTGTTAGGTTACTCAGGTTTTGTAGCACCTAGCCGTGTTATTGCGTCTGTTTATTACCGTAAAGAGTTTATCAAACATTTAGCTTCACAATTTACCTTAGTTTACGATGGCGCTAACGGTCGTCAATCTTATACCTACTCTACAGATATCAATAGAGATGGTGCTACAGGAGATTTAATTTATGTACCAAAGGATGCTTCTGAAATTGACTTTGTGTCTTTAACTATTGGTTCAGGAGCAAATGCAGTTACTTATACGCCAAAACAACAAAGTGATTTATTCTTCCGTTTTATTGAGCGTGATAGTTATTTACGTGGAAGAAAAGGTAAATATGCAGAAAGAAATGGCGCATTAACACCTTTTAATGGTCAGTTTGATTTCAGGTTCCAACAAGATATTTTTACCAATATAGGAGGCAAACGCAATACCATCCAATTCAATTGGGATGTAGTAAACTTTGGTAACTTGTTAAACAAGAATTGGGGAATACAAAGAAGTTCTAACACTTCTTCGATCCTTGTTCCAACCAACGTTGCAAATTTAACTCCAGGCGGTACCACAAGACCAACCTTTAGAATAGCAACCGAGAGTAACACACCAATTACACATGGTTATAGAGATAACGTAAGTATCAATAATACATGGAGAATGCAATTTGGTTTCCGTTACATCTTCAATTAATTCAATCCATATTTAATAAAAAGGGGAAATAAAATTCCCCTTTTTTCATTCAAACAATTTTATGTTAAAAAAATTCATATTCCCAATTGGTGCAATTGTTTTGTGCCTTTCGTTAATTTCTTGGGGTGTTGTTGGTCATCGTGCCATTGGGCAGATTGCCGAAAACCACCTCAGTAAAAATGCTTCAAAAGCAGTTAAAGAACTATTAGGTTCAGAATCATTGGCTATGGTGAGTACTTATCCAGACGAGATTAGATCCTATCAAAAATATGCTTACACTGCACCTTGGCATTATGTAAACGTGGCGCATGGCATGTCGGCAGAGCAATTTAAAGCAGCGCTTGTAAATATGGATAAACCTAACATTTATAAGGCGATTTTAAATTGTACCAATGATTTAAAAGATGCTTCTAAAACTAGAGAAGAAAAAGTGTTTGCCTTAAAATTCTTAGTTCATTTGGTTGGCGATTTGCATCAGCCTATGCACACTGGTCGCTCTGAAGATTCGGGTGGTAATGGGATCAAAATCAAATTAATGCGTAAAGAAAGTAACCTACACGGTTTATGGGACAGTGGGCTAATTGATTATGCTGGCATGACGTATAAAGAATTGGCTAAAACCTGCGATGTAATTGCCAAAGATGAAGCTAAAACATGGCAAAAAGATGATGTAGCAACTTGGGCATTCGAATCTTACGAGATGAGCCAGCAACTTTACGCAGAAGCGGCAACAAACCCAGAATTTGATTATGACTATTATCCAAAACACGCCGATTTCATAAAAAAACGTTTAGCGCAAGCAGGTATCCGTTTGGCTGGTGTATTAAACGAAATCTATAAATAACCACGAAAATGTTTGACAAAAACAATTCAATTTTAAAAGCAGCAATGGTTGCTTGCTTATTACTAGCAAATACCAATTTAGCTTTAGCACAAGCGCCATTAGATACCGCACAGCACATCAATATAAGTAGCAAAAACAGTATTGCTCAACAAAAAAAGCCATATGTAATTTTAATTTCTGCCGATGGCTTTAGACATGATTATGCAAAGAAATACAATGCCACAAACCTTTTAGCCTTAAGTAAAGATGGTGTACAAGCAGAGTCGATGATTCCAAGTTATCCTTCGGTTACCTTTCCTAATCATTACAGTATTGCAACAGGTTTATATCCAGCGCATCATGGCTTGGTTAATAATACTTTCTATGATAAAAAGAAAGATACCAAATACAGTATGGGTGCAAAAGATAAGGTGAGAGATGGCAGTTGGTACGAAGGTACACCTTTATGGGTGCTTGCAGAGCAACAGCAAATGTTAGCTGCAAATATGTTTTGGGTAGGTTCTGAAGCGGCCATTAAAAACACAAGAGCAACTTATTATTATGATTTTAATGAAAAAATCAATGTAACGCAACGCATTCAAACGATAAAAGAATGGTTAAGCTTGCCAGAAGAAAGAAGGCCACATTTTATCACTTTTTATGTCTCAGAACCAGATCATGCAGGGCATAGTTATGGTCCAGAAGCGCCAGAAACAGAACGAGCAGTAAAAATGGTCGATTCGATCATCTATAAATTGACAGAAACAGTAAAAAGTACCGGTTTGCCCGTTAACTACGTTTTTGTTTCAGATCATGGGATGACAGCGGTGGACAGAGAAAATCCAATACCCACTCCTAAAGAAATTGACATGGAGAAGTTTACTATTCCTTCTTCCGGTACGATGATGGATATCCAGGCCAAAAATAAGGCAGATATTTTGCCTTTGTATACCGAACTGAAGAAGGTAGCTAAAGACTATGATGTGTATCTAAAGGCAGATGTGCCAGCAGAACTGCATTATAGTGCTAAAGACGATAAATTGGATAGGATAGGAGATATTCTATTGTTACCTCATTGGCCAAAGGTGTTTTCTAACAGGAAACCAGGAGCAGGATACCATGGTTTCGAGCCTTTAAAAGTGAAAGATATGCATGCCACATTTTTAGCATGGGGACCTGCTTTTAAAAAAGGTGTTCAAATTCCTTCTTTTGAAAATGTGAATGTATACCCTTTAATTGCTCAAATTTTAGGCTTAAAAATTACAGAAGAAATTGATGGGAAGAAAGCAACCCTACAAAATATTTTGAAATAACCACCTAACTATTTGCTCCTAACGCCGCTGATCAATATGATGAGCGGCGTTTTTTTGTAGCAATATTTTTTTTTCAGATTAGCATAGGGGTAAAGTTCTTTTTGGTTGTCTCATTTTAAAATAAGACAGAAATGAACATTTTACAAAGACTTAATCCCTTTCTTGCTTTCCAATCAATTGGCTTAAAAGCAAGTATTTTTTTATTACTCTTAACTCATCATCTTGTAGCTAATGCACAATATCATTCTAGCAAAATAAATATTGGCATCATCTATCCTTTAAGTAGCAATGGTAGGAATGCCCCTTTAGATAGTAATGACCTTTCTATCAATTTACTCGCTGGAGTTTCAGCAGTTGAGCGAGGTCTTTCTTTTGCAGGGATTACCAACGTAGTGAGATATAATGCATATGGAGCACAGCTCGCAGGCTTCTCCAATCATATCCTTAAAAAATCTAAAGGCGCTTTATTTGCCGGTTTTGTCAATACCTATGCGGAAGGAGATGGAATTGCATTTGCTGGTTTCAGCAACATTGCTTATGTAAATTTAAAAGGAGCGCAATTCGCGGGTTTCACTAACGTTGCTAAAAATGTTACAGGCCTACAGTTTGCTGGTTTTGGTAACATTTCAGGAAAGGTAAAAGGCACTCAATTTAGTGGCTTTATCAACAAGGCATCAGCTATTTCTGATTCGCAATTTGCAGGGTTCATCAATATAGCAAAAGATATAAATGGCTCTCAGTTCGCTGGATTTATCAACGTAGCCAAAAAAGTAAGAGGAACTCAAATCGCTGGTTTTGTTAACATTGCTGAAGAAAGTGATTGTCCTATTGGTCTCCTAAATTTTATAAAAAATGGCGAGAAAAGCATCGGTGTTAGTATAGATGAAAATGAAACTGCCATGCTCACTTTCAGATCTGGTGGAAAAACATTGTATGGGATTTTAGCCGCTGGTTACAACTTCAAAAATGAGGCTGAAGTTTATGCTTTTGAAGCAGGTTTTGGTGCACATTTTTTCCAATCGAGATCATTTAGGATCAATACAGAGCTTACTGCAAGTACAGTAGAAAGCTTTAAGGATGGTGAATATTTTAGGGCATCTTTTAAATTATTTCCGGCAATAAAATTATTTAAACGCTTAGAAATATTTGCAGGCCCAAGCCTAAGCTTTACTTCTACCAATACATTAGAAGGTTTAGCCTTAAACGCTAATGGTAAAAATATTTCTACTTGGCAAAATATATGGTCTGATTATATCCAATCGCTAGCTTTAGGTTACAGCGTGGGATTGCATGTACTTTTTTAAGAAAAACATTAACATATTTTAACAGCAATAGGTCCATTTCAATTGCAACCTTACTTCTGCTTTAACAATCCTATATCCAATAACACACACAAATAAACATATCCTAAAACATTTTAACATGAAACAGTTTTTCACAATTGTAATGCTAGTTCTCCTTTTTACTTCATGTAGCAAAGATAGATTAACAGCGAATGGAGATGGTACAATAACAACTAGACAACTTAGTAATTTTACAGGCATTCGTTCTAGTGGTGCAAATCCGATAACTATTAATTATGGGGATGAATTTAAGGTCGAACTTAAAGGCTCAAGCAATCTTATTCCTTATTTTAAAACGGAAGTGGTAAATAGTAAGGTCTATCTAAACTACGAAAACGCAAGTGTACACAAAGATGATATCGAAATAACTGTTACGCTGCCCGTTTTAAAAAGTATTTCTTTAAGCGGCAGTAGCAAAGTAATCATCGATGGAGATTTTCCCTTAATTGATTTTTTTAACATAGATGTTAGTGGATCGGGTAAGCTCTTGTTAACTAATCATTTAAATGCAGATGATTTGGATATTACCATTTCTGGTTCTGGAGAGATAGTGCTAGATAAATTGGCTGCCAAGCGTGCTGATATCAGTATCTCTGGTTCTGGAGATGCTCGCTTAAAGGTGCAAAATGACTTAAAAGCGAATATTAGTGGAAGTGGAAAGGTCTATTATTTAGGGAATCCAATTGTAACATCTCGCATTAGTGGAAGCGGTAAAATCATTCAAATTAATTGAGCTCATCCATGGAAATTCTAAAAAATTATTGGCAAACTTTCACTTCGTTATTTGGAGCAGATAAAGTAGCCTTAACTGATATATATCAGCTGCAGAATGATGCACCAAATCTGTTGGTTTACACTTTGCCCATCGTTTTAATCTTTACCATTATCGAATTTTTAGTTTCTCATTTTGGGGAGCATAAAACTTACGAAGGCAAAGAAACAGTTGGCTCATTACTCATAGGAATTGGTAATTTGGCTGTTAATCTATTTATGAAAACCGCATTAATCTGTGGGGCAATTTGGATATACAATATGCTGCCTTGGCGAATGGAAATGAATTGGTGGACACTGATTGCTTGCTTCATTTGTTATGACTTTTGTAGTTATTGGTCGCATCGGATTTCTCACTACAATAGGTTCTTTTGGGCAACACATGTAGTACATCATTCTGCCGAACATTATAACCTAACCGTTGCTTTTAGGCAAAGCTGGGTACAACATTTTAAAACTATATTTTTTATTCCAGTTGCTTTAATGGGCTTTCACCCTGTAATATTTTTTGTAGCAAACCAATTAAGTACTTTGTATCAATTTTGGGTGCATACTGAAGCTATAGGCAAACTGAATCCATTTATCGAAAAATATTTTGGTACCCCATCAAATCATAGAGTGCATCATGGTAGTCAGGAGAAGTATTTGGATAAAAACTTTGGTGCTACTTTTATGATCTGGGATCATATTTTTGGCTCCTTCCAATATGAAGAAGAAAAGCCAATTTATGGCTTAACAACTCCAATAGAAAATAAAACAAATCCTTTTGTATTGAATTTTCACGAGTATAGCGATATGCTGCAAGATGTTAGGCAAAGTAGAGGCATAAGAGAAATGTTGTTCTTCATATTTGCAAGCCCTGGAAAAATTTATCATTACAAAATACAGCAGGTTAAAAGAGAGATCATCAGAACAAAAAGGTACAATAAGCTGATTATTAGAGCTGCGATTTTTACAGCTATTTTAATGTTAAGTCAGGTGTTGTTTGCACAAAAGCCTTCAGAAACTCCATTGCCTACCCCTAAAAGTAAAAACCTATTGTTCTTTTTACAACGAACACCAGATGCAAATACTGTAATCTACGAGTTGAACTTAAAGGAAAATGGAGTTATTGATAACAGAAATCCAGTAAAAGGATCTTGGATAAGATATGCAGAAAATGGTGCATGCAAAGCTTTATCTGGCATTGAGCAGCAATTCGCCTATGGCGTAAAGTGTAAAGCCCTTGGTAACGATGAATATGAAATTAGGTTAGCCGCTTATCAGAAAATGCCCATGTATTTGTTAAAATCGGTTACAGACCAAAAATACAATATGTATATTAAAGACGACGGTAAAAATCTATTGTTGAAAAGAGTATTTGTAAAAGTTAATGGAGGTTCTTTTTGGTTTCCCAAAGTTGCATATATAGATCTTTTTACGGTGCATAGCGAAACCGGAAAAGAAATCTTAAAACGAATAAATTTAAAAAGCTAGCTGCGATATTTGCACTAACTTTAATCCATCAATTGCTTTTAAGGTGAAAGATATTTTAATAACTGAATAATTGAGCGAAATCCAACATATTTCTGCCGCTGTTTATAATGATGAGCTGTTTGAGCAATTGTTTAAAGCCCATTATAAGGCTTTGCATGCTTATGCGACAACAATTTTAAAAGATATAGACATAGCCGAAGAGGTAGTGCAAAATCTATTTTTAAAATTTTGGGAGAAGAGAGAACTTTTAAGTATAGCCACATCTATTAAAGCTTATTTGTATAAGTGTGTTTATAACGATAGCCTCAACTATTTAAAGCATGAAAATGTGAAGTTAAAACATCAAAACTTTACAGTTTATACCATGGATACCAGTAGTGAACCTGCATCTGCTAAGGCAGAATTAACAGAGTTAGAAACCAAGTTACGAGCTGCTTTAAATGAACTGCCTGAACAATGTAGAACGATTTTCCAATTAAGCAGATTTGAAGAATTGAAGTACAAGGAAATCGCAGAACAATTAGGACTATCTATAAAAACAGTAGAAAACCAAATGGGTAAAGCACTAAAGATTTTAAGGATAAAATTAGTAGATTTTTTGATTCTGGTTTTATTAGGACTGGTGTCTTTTAAAGATTTTTTAAGCTAAGACAATGGAAATGAATGATGAATTATTGATAAAGTTTCTATTAAAAGAAACAAGTGAAGGTGAAAATACCATCGTTGAAGAGTGGTTGTCCCAAAGTGAAGAAAATAGCGCAGCGTTTATCGCATTTGAAAAAATTTGGAAAGCAAGTAAACTGCTCGCAGTAGAAAGTGATATTGATGCAGACCAAGCCTGGACAAAATTTAAAAATAAAATAGATGATCAAACTTCAGCTAAACCAATTGTAAAACCCTTACCTAAAAATTATACCTGGTTAAAAATTGCTGCGGTTTTCTTAGTCGCCATTGGTTCATGGTCTATTTACAACTTATTTGGGCCATCTAGCTATACAGATTTAACATCTACTAATGCAGTTATAAGTAAGATTTTACCAGATGGATCGGAATTAATAATTAATAAAAATTCGCAAATTAGTTATGCTGGTAATTTTGCAAACAATAGAAAAATTAGCTTAAAAAAAGGCGAAGTGTTTTTTAAAGTAGCTCATGATAAAAGTCATCCTTTTGTGATAGAAATTGCCAATGTAGCAGTAGAAGTGGTAGGCACTTCGTTTAATATCAAACACTTAAAAGAAGAAACAGAAATAGTGGTAGAAAGTGGAGTTGTAAAAGTTAAATTAGGTAAACAAGAGCTTAGCTTGGTTAAAGGAGAGAGGATAAACATTTATCCAGCTACCAAACAACTAGAAAAACAAAAAAGCACAGATGTATTATACAACTATTACAGAACACAACTTTTTGTTGCGAATAATACACCATTGCCAAAGCTTATCTCCATCTTAAATGAAGCATATAACAGTGATATTGTGTTAAACGATAAGCTAAGCAACTTAAAAATCTATACTACATTAGAATATGGAAATCTAGATGAAAACCTGCGAATTATCTGTGATGCTTTGAGTTTAAAAATTACCCGTAACGAAAAACAGATTTTGTTGTCTTATCCATAGAATAGAAAATGCACAACAAACTCATCATTATATTTTTAATATGGGCGGGTATTTGTAAAGCACAAATTCCTTCGTCTAATTATCAGCATAACCTTTCTAAACTGGTAACCTTTAATATTAAACAGCAGCGTGTAGAAACGGTATTGCAGGAGATAAGTAGGGCAGGTAATTTTTATTTCGCCTATAATGGTGCGCTGTTTGGACAAGATAGTATCGTAAATCTGCAGGTAAAGAATATGCCGGTTAGAGATGTAATAGATCAATTATTTAACGGTAAGGTAGATTATAAGGAAAATGAAAAATACATCATCTTACGCTATGCAGTAAATCATTTAACCATCGAACCAGAAAATATAACAACTGCCGAAAATTTGTATGCCATTAGTGGTTATGTAATTGATACCAAAACCGGCAAGAAACTTAAACAAGCTAGTGTATACGAAAAAAGATTATTGCAGTCGGCATTAACAGACGATAATGGCTATTTCAGTTTAAAGTTTAAAGGAGAGCATACTGCAATTGTACTCACTGCCAGTAAAGAAACCTACCGAGATACCGCATTGGTGTTTTTATCAAGTGTAAGTTTTAAACCAAAACCTTTTAATGATCCTGACAAAGAAAAAGGTACTGTTTTTTCCAATACCATAGAAGATTTAGGTATTGCTAAGTTCTTTCTCTCTTCCAAACAACGATTCCAAAACATTAATATCCCTAATTTTTTGGCCACTACCCCTTTCCAAGCATCGCTTACACCCGGCTTAAGTTCTCATGGTATGATGAGCGCCAGCGTGGTAAATAAAGTTTCGTTAAATGTATTAGGTGGTTATACTGCTGGGGTAGATGGGGTAGAAGTGGCTGGTTTATTTAACTTAACCAAAGGTGATGTAAAATCGGTACAGGTTGCTGGGGTTTTTAACGTAATTGGGGGCAACTTAAATGGAATACAGGTTGGTGGGCTAATGAACAATGTAAGAGGTAATGCCAACGGCGTACAAATAAGTACCACTAATTTGGTAAAAGGAAATACAGCTGCTATACAAATTTCTGCTTTGGGCAATGTATCAAGCAATAACCTTAAAGGCATACAACTTGCTGGCTTTGGCAATGTAGCAAGCAGAAATACCAATGGGATGCAAATTGCAGCGTTCGGTAATGTAACTTCTCGAACATTACAAGGTGTACAGCTTGCTGGGGTTTTAAACTATGCTAAAAATAATAAAGGGCTCCAAATTGGCTTAGTTAATATAGCAGACTCTTCTTCAGGTGTAAGTTTGGGTTTATTAAATATTGTAAAAAATGGCTACCATAAAATAAGTATTTCTACAAACGAAACCATTAATGCGAATATTGCCTTAAAAACAGGAAATCATAAACTCTATACCATATTTTTAGCTGGAAAGAATTATGATGATACTGCCAAAATAGAAACATTTGGACTAGGTTTTGGTCACGATTTTATATTTAGCAAACAGGTGTCAATAGCAGCCGAGCTAAGTGCGCAACAACTGCATTTGGGCAATTGGGACTATGCCAATATCTTAACCAAGTTTCAAACCAATCTACAAATTAGGTTATTTAACGGCTTTAGTATTTTCGGCGGGCCTACCTATAATTATTATATCAGTAAAGCACCAGCAGGATCAAGTGCTACAGGATACAAACAGCAGATAGCACCAGCCAAGCATCAAGTTTATATTGGTTATAAAGGTTGGTTGGGATGGAATGCGGGCATAACCATCTTTTAATTTAATAGATAATTTATAAATGAATGAATATTCATTTATATTTGTAGCATGAGGGTTAGAGATGAAGATAAAGTAAAACTGGTTAAACAGAAAGCCTTGCAAATTATTGTTAAAGATGGGTTAGAAGGTTTTAGTATGAACAAACTTGCTAAATCTTGTGGTATATCTGTGGCCACACTTTACATTTATTATAGAGATAAAGACGATTTGGTGATCAGCATTGCTAAAGAAGAAGGTGATGCGATGTCAGCTACTTTTATCCGCAATTTTGATCCTAACCTTTCCTTTGAAGAAGGGCTTAGGGTACAATGGGAAAATCGCTATGCCTATAATTTAGAAAATCCTTTAGCAAATTTTTTCTTCGAACAATTGCGGAGTTCAACCTACCAAGAAAGGTTTCTGGAGAATTTTATGCAAAAATTTAAAGGCCTAATTTCCGAGTTTATGCAAAATATTGTAACTAGGGGGGAGATAGATGCCATGCCATTAGAAGTTTTCTGGTCTGTAGCTTATGCTCCACTTTACTCTTTAATTCGGTTCGACCGAGAGGGACATAGTTTTGGTGGCAAGTCTTTTAAAATTTCTGATGAAATTTTGTGGCAAACTTTCGATTTGGTGATCAAATCATTAAAAAAATAATTATGGAGAACTTCGACCATATTTTACTGTTTAAAACAGACATACAAACTGAAGAGTGTAAAGCTAAGCTTCAATCCATATTGGATAACTACGCTGGTATTACCAAGTGGAATATCGCTTTAGACGATTCTGATTATGTATTGAGAGTTGTTTCTGAAAATTTAACTCATCAACAAATTATAACATTAATTACTAGCCATGGCCATTTTTGCTGTGAATTAATTTAGTATATATGAAACCTAAACAAGAAATTACGCCCTTTACAGGTTATCAAAAAATGGTGATCTTCCTTTTGGCCATTACGCAATTTACCGTTATTTTAGATTTTATGGTAATGTCTCCTTTAGGTGATATTTTAATGAAATCCATGTCATTAAAACCTTCAGCATTTGGTTTTGCGGTTTCGGCCTATGCTTTTAGTGCAGGTATTTCTGGGCTATTGACCGCTGGTTTTGCAGATAAATTTGACCGTAAAAAATTGCTATTGTTTTTTTACATCGGTTTTATAGTAGGTACTATCTTTTGTGGTTTGGCACATACCTATGTAGAGTTGGTAACCGCTAGAATTATTACGGGTTTATTTGGTGGTGTAATTGGCTCTATCTCTATGGCAATTATAACCGATATTTTTAGCTTGCAACAACGTGGTAGGGTCATGGGTTTTGTACAAATGGGTTTTGGCGCTAGCCAAGTTTTAGGTGTACCCATTGGACTTTATTTGGCAAATATTTGGGACTGGGAAGCCCCTTTTCTGGTTATTGCAGGATTAGCAGTTATCATTGCCATATTGATTTTTATTCAATTAAAGCCCTTAACAGCTCATTTAGCCTTTCAAAGAGAACATTCTGCATTAAAACATCTATGGCATACCGTAAAAAAAAGGAAACATCGGATTGGGTTTACCTCTACTGCTTTATTATCTATTGGTGGTTTTATGATGATGCCATTTGGTAGCGCATTTGCGGTAAATAATCTAAATGTTGCGCAAAATAAACTCTTCATTTTGTTTATGGTTTCGGGTGTGTGTTCATTAATTATCATGCCTTTAATTGGTAGGTTGAGTGATCGTATCAGCAAGTTTAAGATATTTATGGTGGCTTCTATTTGGATGATGATCATGTGCGTAGTGTATACCAATCTTTCTGGAACCTCATTTTGGTTAGTGGTATTTCTGAATATTTTAATGATGATGGGGGTAATGAGTAGAATGATTCCATCCTCTGCATTAACCAGTGCTATTCCAGATTTAGAAGATAGAGGGGCTTTTATGAGTATCAACTCATCCTTACAACAAATTGCGGGTGGTGTAGCTGCTGCCATAGCTGGGATGATTGTAGTGCAAAAAACGGAGTACAGCCCATTAGAAAATTATAACATTGTAGGTTACGTAATTGTAGTAATTTCTATCATTAGCATATTTTTAATGTACAGGGTTAGTAAATTGGCTGTTGGTAAAACAGCTCAACCTGCTGAGGATGTGGTTTTGACTGAGGGAATTTAATATTACCTAAGCATATTATTTTTTTATACTTTTACGGTGTGAAAAATTTGGGCATCTTTTATTTAATCTTCGTAGTATTACTTTCAGTAATGCCATGTAGCGATGATTTAGATACGCACAATTTTAAAACAACTTCCATTACCCAAGTTGAACATGGTAAACAAGAAGGAAGCGCCGAAAGTTGCTCGCCAATTTGCATGTGTAACTGCTGCGGGCAAAGTGTGGTACAGCCAACATTAACCGTTTTAGAAATTAAAATACCTGTTTTAGAAATTGATAAAGTAATTGCTAACTATCAATCCTCTTTAGCGCAAAGAGCAACCAATATCTGGCAACCGCCTAAATTGAGTTAATAATTTATTTCCTTCATGCCTACTTATCCTGTCATTTCGAAAGAGGAGTAAGTAGAAATCAATATCGTCATTGCGCAGTATCTTGCGCTACGTTATAGGATAGGTTTGTATTCCTATGCCAACCTCGTTCTAACGACGATAATTATTAATTATCAATGATCAAAAAATGAAAAAAATTATATTGTCAATACTGGCATTATTTATAACTACCTTAACTTTTGCACAAAATACTTGGAAGGCTCGCATCGCAGATGCCGATAGCAAAGAGCCATTAACTGCTGCAACTGCATTTTTAAAAGGCACAACTATTGGCGCCAAGGCAGATGATAAAGGTGAAGTTACCTTATCGAATATCCCAAATGGAGATCAAACTATTGTAATCAAACTTGTGGGTTACGAAGACAAAACGATCAGCTTAAAATTCCCGTTAACACAAACAGGTATCCAAGAGATTTTATTAAAAGAATCAGAAGATGAATTGGAAACTGTGGTCATTTCGTCTACCAGAAGTTCCAGAAGTATTAAGGATCTTCCTACTCGTGTAGAGTTTATTGCTGGCGAAGAATTAGAGGAGAAGGCCAACATGAAACCTGGAGATATCCGCATGGTTTTAAGCGAGAGTACAGGTATACAAACTCAACAAACCTCAGCAACATCAGCAAATGCAGCAATTCGTATTCAAGGTTTAGATGGCCGCTATACGCAGATCTTAAAAGATGGTTTACCCTTATATTCTGGTGCGGCTAGTGGTTTAGGTTTATTGCAAATTGCACCATTAGATTTGAAACAGGTAGAATTGTTAAAAGGTTCCGCGTCAACTTTATATGGTGGTGGCGCTATTGCGGGTTTGGTAAACCTAATTTCTAAAACGCCAACTAAAGAAAGGGAGCTTAACTTTCATTTTGATGGTACTGATGCATTGGGTTTAACCCTGAATGGCTTTTACAGCAAACGCAATGAAAAGGTAGGTACTACTTTATTTGCATCTTACCAAAATAATCGTGCTTACGATCCTGCTGGATTAGATTTATCCGCTATTCCTAAATCAGAACGTTTTACTTTCAATCCTAAATTTTTCCTTTATCCAAGCGAAAAAACCACTATTATGTTAGGCGTCAATGCTACTGTAGAAGATCGTATTGGTGGCGACATGCATTTTATTGAGGGCGAAACAATGGCTAACCACAATTATTTCGAACAAAATAAAACGCAAAGATTGAGTACTCAATTTTCACTAGATCATGCTTTTGGAAAGTGTAGCCATTTTACCTTAAAAAATAGTGTCAGTTATTTTAATAGAGATTTAACTACGCCAGGTTATCTGTTTAGCGGAGAACAATATTCTACTTTTACAGAAGCAAATTATGCAAGTCATGGTGAAGTTATGGAGTGGATTGCAGGTGCCAATTTACTGACAGATAATTTTAAAGAACAGCAAACGGGTTCCCGCAATTATAACCAGATTACTGCTGGTGTTTTTGTTCAAAATACCTTTAAAGCAAATGAATGGCTACATATCGAAACAGGTATGAGAGCTGATCATGTTAACGATTACGGATTTGCTTTTTTACCAAGAATTTCCGCACTTTTTAAAATAAGTCCAAAACTTACTTCTCGTTTAGGTGGTGGTTTAGGTTACAAAGCACCAACTATTTTTACAGAAGATAGCGAGCGTATCCAATACCGTAATGTTTTACCAATAAGTACAACAGCGAATAAGCTAGAAAAAAGTTATGGCGCAAATTGGGATATCAATTACCGTACAGCTTTGTTTAACAATAGTGTTTCGTTTACTATTAATCATTTATTTTTCTTTACACATCTTAACAATCCTTTGCAGTTATTAGCTGTAAATAATGGCAATTATCAATTTGTAAATGTTGCTGGTAATTTAGAGAGCAAGGGTACCGAAACCAATGTGAAATTGGGTTATAAAGATTTTAAACTCTTTTTGGGATACACCTATACAGATGCACATAGACATGAAAATGCTGTTCAATTGCCAAATACACTAACTGCTAAACACCGTATCAACTCTGTTTTAATGTACGAAGTAGAAGACACATGGAAAATAGGTTTAGAAGCTTATACTTTTAGTAAGCAATTGTTAAACGACGGTACAGTAGGTAAAAATTATGTGATCACTGGTTTTATGATAGAGAAATTATGGGAACGCTTTTCTATCTATCTGAATTTCGAAAATTTCTTAGACGCTCGCCAAAGTCGTTTTGATACTATTTATACTGGTCCGCTAAGCAATCCTCAGTTTAGGGATATTTATGCACCACTTGATGGTTTTGTGATGAACGGAGGTATCAAGTTTAGGTTGTAAATGATTAACACTGGGCCCATTTTTTATAGGGTTCAGTGTTAAAAATAAATATGTCAGGTTCTTGGACAAAGGCCTATGTTATTAAATTTGGTAATGCTTGTAAGGTCTATTTAATTTGGTATAAACCTCACCCTATTAAAAATCGTTGCATACATCGTTCCGAGCTTTACGGCAAAGACCCCTTGCTGTTTGAGCCCTAAGCGTGCGAAAGAATCTAGGCAAGCCCGTGTAGCTTTAACCCAGTTATTTTTCTCCTTCCTATCATTACAACATTTATTATATGCCCTTTTTCATGCGATTGATATCTTTGAACTGCTTTTCTAAGACAGGGATTGTTTTCTTTGCAAAAGCGGTGAGGTCATTATCCATACCATGAATGGCTTGTAGCTTCATCATTGTGGCCATTTTGCTAAGATTTTTTGATATTTGAGTAGCATAATTTTTATCAAAGGCACTTCCTTTTTTGGAATTTAAAATTTGAAGTAGCAGTGGTTGTGCTGTAGGTAGCTCATCCGATAGCCTAATGTTTTTAGATTGTGCTATCATTTTTAGTTCTGCATTTGCTTTTTCATTTACAGCAAGCATTGTAGCTGCGAATGTTCTAACTGTTGCATTGGAACTTTTTGCTAAAGCTGTTTTGTTTAATGTTAACAGTACTAGATTGGCTTCAGCTGCATCAACCGCAAATTCTGCATCATGCTCCGAGGCATACATGTCAATAATATCAGCTTTACTGCTGCTCGTATCTTGAACTTTAACTTTAGTTGAGTCTGTTACAACTGCTTTAGTGTCTTTGTTTGCTGGGGTACAGGCAGCTATTATGCAAGTACTTATTAATGCAGAGGCAACTAGTCTTAGTTTATTCATTAAATTTCTGAAGAAGGATATTTAGCAGCCTAAAAGGTATAAATTATTTTTCAATTTTGATGGTATATAGAGATAGCTTTAACTGATAAAGCATTATTATAGTTTCTCCTCATTGTTCCGTACATTTTAATCAATCATTTGCAGCAATACTATAAAATTTAATATATTGATGAATAATCAATTACAAATTGAGCTATCTCTGCTGTCACGTTAGCAGTACATTATGCGTATATGCTGTTAAAAACCTAAACTCAGATGACGAGTAAATATTTTCTCCCATTTTTAGTAATACTATTAAGCCTTTTTACCTCTTGTAAAAAGGATGAATTCGAAACTGATTATAACAAAAGTTACGCCGCCTGGACTGCTTTTAAATCCTCCACAAAAAATAATTATAGCTATTCGGTAATAACTAATTCGTGGACAGGTCAGCAAACTGAAACGGTGCTCACAATTAAAAATGGCAAAGTTATGCAGCGTGCCTATACCCTTAAACTAATGGATAGTGGTACTGGAGCCATTAGCATTAAACAACAATGGTCAGAAGATCTATCTCAGCTAAATACCCATCAAGAAGGAGCATCGATTTTGACGCTTGATGAGGTGTATGCCAAAGCTAAAAAAGAATGGCTCAAAACCAGCAAAGATGTAGATACATTTTTTGAGAGTACAAATAACGGTATGTTATCATCAGCGGTTATGTAGAAAAGGGCTGTACGGATGATTGTTTTGTCGGGATTAAAATCGGCTTTATCAAAAAAAATGGTAATTAATTGTAGGGTCTCGTCTCCACGGAAAGAGAACCCCGAAGAGTCCCAGCGGAGCTAAATCTATAACGTAATCGTATCTGATTTTTCTGTATAAATTTAAGGTATTTAACGTCGGCATTTAATAATATTGTGCAAACAATTTGTCAGACGTTGAAGTTTGGTTGTTGAGGTAGTAAGAATAACTCTTTAATCAAATGACAGCAACAAAAATCTTAGCCAATCTAATTTCAAAAGATACCCGCAAAGTTTGGGAGGCAGCTTGTGCCATCATAGCTATGGGGCAGGATTATGCCAAAATTGAACCATTTATTCCCCATTTAACATTAATAGCGCAAGCAACTGCAAATTTAGATATGGGTGGTGCATTTGTCCCAAACCAAAGGTTTATCGACTTTGCCCTCAAAACCATCGAATTTCATCGCGATCGAAATTCTTGTGCTTGTGCATTATATACAGCAAAATATACATCGAATATTGGTGGCACAAAGAGGGCCATCCAATACGAATCTTTTAATCCCAACAAGGAAGTTGAAAATGGAAATGTGAAAATTATAGACAGGGTTTACCTTTCAGGGAATTGGATAGACTATTATCTGGTAAGTTGTTTAAAATGCACGCAGCAATTTAGGGTTGATGAACGAGAAGGTCATTATATGTTCTGGAATTGGAAGAGGGTTTAAGATTTGATTATCTGCTACAGAGCTATCGCCTAGTGCCTCACCTGCCGAAATTATACCGATGCATAACAACTTGCCAAATCTGATTTACTCAAACTCATAATTGAATATTACAACGAATACCGCTAATTAACTATTGATTAATATAATTTCTATTCTCTATATTCGCACTGTGAACCATTGCAAGGCTACCATTTTATATGTTGTGCATCTTGCACTTCCATGCTGTTTTTTTATGCCAAAAATTGTGCAAACAAATGATGATTCGCCCTACAGTAGCTGTGTGCCACATTCGTTGCTAGAGGTAACAGAAATAGTTTTTTAAAGGCCATGCAGAGACTATTGTTAATCTTTCTATTGATAAATCTAACCGCTGTTAATTTACAGGCACAGGTAAATTATTTGTCTAAACAAGATACGCTTAGGATCAGTACTTACCAGATCTTGGCAGACAAAAACTACAGCTTTTCTAAGATTCTTAATGATACTACGCTCAAATACCGCAGCGACTCTTTAAGCGCAAGTGAGCATTCTTCTTATTGGGTTAAAGTAAAGATTTCCAATAACTACCCTGAGGATGAAAATTATGTAATTAATTTATCAATTCCTTTACCTTATCGTCTTTATTTTTTTCATCCGAAACAGCAGAGATGGCAGCGCAAAAGTGCGGGGTTAGCTGTTGCCAACGCGTATCGCCAAAATGGTAGATTAAAGATCGTATTTCCTAAAGATGCTACGAGCACTTTCTACTTAAAGATAAGTATGGCGGAAGCTAAAGGCGCTAAATTTGCCATTAAACCTGTCATTTTTTTAGAGAAAGAAAAATCACTACAACATAGCGAGCAACTATTAACTTACCATTTATGGGTTTCTTGCATAGTGCTGTTAAGCTTTATAGTCTATAACTTTTACTTATATATCTATCTAAAAGATAAAGCCTATTTGTATTTTATGATTATACAGATTGGCGCTATCCTGTTCTTATTTGGGGTAAGGTTATATTTCAATGTCGCTTTTCCGATCCGTGTTTTTAATGTGAGTTACATGTCGGTAGAAAGAGTTGTTTACTATGATATCAATAAGTTAGCACAGCATATCGGTATTTTTATTACCATGTGGGGGATTACCCAATTTACAAGGGTATATCTTAATACAAAGGAGCTACTGCCTAAATGTGATAGGTTACTCAGGTACCTAATTTTTGGATATGCGCTGATGGAAGCTATACCTACTTTTGTTACCATAACCGGTATATTTTACTTGGATTATTATACCATCATCTACGACAATCTTTATATTCAGTTTTTATTGGTGGTTATCCTAATAGTAGGGCTTATTGCTTACCAGCACAAGATTAGTACTGCAAAATATTTTTTACTGGCTAATATTTTGCCAATTATACTTGTTGTTGCCTCATCCATACATTCGGCTACACAATTTAACGTTGATTCCATACTGCCCGAAATTGCGATTTTCTCTCAGATACTTACCTTCGGTGTAGCTTTAACAGCCCGTGTGAAGTTGATTTCGGAAGAATTGAGTAAAAAACAGTTAGAAGCGCTGCGTTTGGAAGCCGAAATTGAAATTACAGCTTACCAACATTTAATTTTGGAACAAGAAAATAAGCAGGTTACCTCGTTAATGGAAACCGAAATAGGTAAAAATAATGTATTGAAGGGGGAGTTGGAAGTCAATCACAGAGAACTGGTAGGAAATCAAATTTATATTCATCAAAAAAATGTGTTGTTAGCCGAACTTGCTAAACAAGTGCAAGATATCGGGTTGTCAAATCCGCACTTAAAACCAGAGGGCTTAAATCATATTCAATCTTCCCTAAGAGAAAATGCCTATCTCAACCTACAATGGGATAAATTTAAACTTCATTTTGAGCGTGTCCATCCTCAGTTTTTCGAGAATTTAAAAGCTAGCCATCCTCAGCTTACTGCTAACGATCTCAGGTTATGTGCTTACCTACACATCAATTTATCCACCAAAGAAATTGCATCCCTGCTACACATTGCACCCACAAGTGTAAAACAAGCTAAGGCAAGGTTAAACAAGAAAATGGGAGGTACGCTACCAAAAAGAGGCAAATTGTAACAGGCAGTACCCATTAAGAAAAATAGCTTTAGGCGCTAAGCACTTATCCAAATAAACAATAGCAAGAGGAAGAATTCAGGTCTAGGTATGGTTTACAGTCTTTTATTTGTTGTACAGTCTCCTTTGTATACCTTTTGTATACCTTGTATTTGAACCTAATTGGGTGCATTATAACTAGTTTTACATGTTTTAACACCAATTCGATTAGATTGGTGATGGCCATTTTAAAATCCCTTTATTACCTATGAACCCTAACGTCTCGCTCCACAACAACAGTAATTTAGATTCACTTGAAACGGATTTACAATCAGTATCCAAAAGCATACGCTTTGTAAAAATGCCAAATATACCCGCTTCTTTTAAGGCTTATCAAAGCCAGCTTAGTCTGGTTGCTGATGCTATGATTACTGCCCCAGAGGTCAGAATTGAAAGCGTGGATGTGCCTGTATTTACCAAGGCTGATCTAGACCAAGCTATTCTTGTAGCGGTGCAACAAATTTTAATGCCACCAAGCCATCCGGGAGCAATGAATGGATCAGCTGAAAGCGTTGAAAGGCGATTAGAGCAAGATGCGCCTCTACGATTCAAAAATGCCCTGTTCTTAAAGCAGAATTACCGATACCACAAAATCCAGTACCAAGATATCTTATATCTAAAAGCAGATGGCAATTATACCTGTGTTTACACTATAGGTAAAACCTACTTGATCAAGTATTCCTTGCTAGCTTTCACCTCTCAGTTTTTGGATAAAGATACCTTCGCTCGCGTACACCGTTCTTTTATCATCAATTTGGAGCATATCAGCTCTTTCAATGAAACGATGGCTATCATTGAAGGAACGGAAATACCCATAGGGCCAAATTTCCGTGCCTCATTTATGAAGTTGTTTACATCGTAACGGTGATAATTAGGCTATTTCTTAGCGATAAAAATCATTTAAGCCTTATCTCTTAACCGATAGAGACAGGCCTTTATCACCCTCTCTGCCATCATTCTCAATAATGGTTATGGTGTAGATATAGGTCTGACCTGTTTGGGTCTTGCTGTCCACAAAAATAAATTCATCTGCTTTTAACATTCCCACATTTATAAAATCGCCCCCACTTATATCTTTACGAAAAATGTGGTAGCCCTTACGATTGGCATAAACAACAGGTGGTAAACTTACTTCAATGCCCGTACTTGTGTTTCTTAAATTAAATTGGTTAAGTGTTGCTACCTTATCTTTCTGGCGGCTAAATTCACTCGCCGTACTGTAAGCACTCACTTCACCATTTGCGGCAACAGCGGCCACCCTATATTGGTAAACAATACCCTGTTCAATTAAGCTGTCTAAATAAAATGCTTTGCCATCGGATACTTTATAGGTGCTATATTCAGCATCTGTTTTTTTCTTCTTTTGTATTAGAAAAGTCTCAATGGCGTTATCGATCTTGCGCACATCATCCCACTGTAACCTCAATACTCCATTCAAATAATAGAAAAGCACATCCCTAGGAGGTTCGATTCCTAAACTCTTGGTCGGGCGAACAGTAGCTACATTGCTATAATCGCTCGTGTCTTGACGCAGGTTTTGCTGCATAATGGCATAATAGTACTGACTGCGTCCATTTAGGGATTGCGCTGTGTCTAAATAATATCTTTCTTTTACAGGGCCGGCAATAACATCCATCTGTCGTGGAGAGGTACCGCGGTACACATAATAGCCATAAAATGCTGGATCTGTATTCGCCTTCCAGTTTAATGTAACGTAATTGCCTGAAGGTTTTGCTTCCAGCCCATAGGCTGCTAAGGGTTTTGAAAATTGAGTATAGGTACCCGTGGCTTGAGCCGGTACATCTTGCTGTACACCAATTCCTGGCATAAATAAAGCCTTTAGTTGGTAGCGATAATTTTGCCCCGCTGTAATTGCATAATCCGTATAGACGGTATCTAGCGGTGCCATTACTGTTAATTTTTCTAGCTTATCATTGGTATCGTAACGCCAAATCTGAATACCTGTTAGATAAGGTTTGGCAGGTAATTGGGGCCAAGTAAGTTGTATGCCATTTTCAATTTCCTTCGCATTTACTGAGCTAAGTAAAGGGGCGCTGTTCGCATCTACGCCAAAGGTTAATACCGTATCTGAATGTGCACCCTGATTGTAGATTTCATCTTCTGGCATCAAATAGGCCGTAAACTGTTTGTCTTTTGTCAAACCTGCAGTGTAAGTAAATGTTAAACTATCACGGCTGGTATTAAGCGCAGCAATAACTCGCGTAGTAGGGCCTGGTTGGCCATCAAGTGTAGTAATGACGCGACCTGACAATGCGCTTGCTAAAAAAGGAACAGTTAGCAGATTACCATTAGGATCTACCGTGGCCCTTTGCGTAGGTTTAGGGATTTTGTTTAAGGTAGCGTCTGCAATATTTAATTTCCAGATGATGTTTACCATTGAATCTGTTGCTCTAACAAATGATAATTTAGGCTTCAAGTAGGGCAAGGCATAGTTGCCTGCTTTACTCTGTGCCAATGCCATGCCCCAGGGGTGTTCAACTTTGTTTTGATCTACTCTAATTACCTGATAATATACCACTTCGCCCTCTTTTACATCTGTATCCAGGTAAACATGGCCCAGCATTCGCCGTGTTTCTGTAACGGTGTACAGAAAGCCATAGTTGGCAGCTTTAATATGATTTGCCACAAAATCAAGCACTTCCCTATTGGTGTTTTTAGCTAAAAATTTTCTTACATCCGCTAAATCGGATTCGCTGTACAGTTCCTTCAATTCTTTCTCAGTTGTTGCTTTTTTAGCAATACCGATGGTTTTCATGTTTTTTAAGGTTGCCTTTACCTTAGTAGAATCTGTAAGTAAAACGAAAGGCATACGCTTGATAATGAAGTGGTCTGTTGTTTTCAATACCATCGTGTCCTTTCCGGCTATCTCCTGTTCTCCAGCCAAATAAATGTAATTGCCCATTTTAGAGGAGGCCACCTTTAATACACGTGGTGGTGTTACCTGTGCTTGTACCAATGGTAAGCCCAATGTGTTTAAACAGAGGAACAATAAGCTATTTTTAATTAAATTTTTCATGGAAATTTCTCGCTTCAAAATCTATAGTAATTTAAATTTGATGTCTGTGCCCGAACTAGACACACTGTAATCTGCGGCTGCAGACAAGCATAGTTTGAAACCCGCACCACAAGGTACCCAGTTGCTGCCGCAAGAGCAATTGAAGTTTCCGTTTGGATAAGGGAAGCCATACCAATAGCTAAAACATGGACAAATGGCTGGTGGAGAACAGAAAGTAATGTTGAACGAATTACAAGCCGCTCTATCATCTGTAAAGAATTGCATGGCAAATTTGGCATTCCCCTTGGTATACCAAGTGCCATCGTAACCGCCCTCCAAAGTCAAGTCTGTGCTTTGTAGTGCCCCAATGGTTGCCCCAAGTAAGGTGACCCTAAATTCGGTTACAGAACTGATGGCGGTACGGGCCATAAATTTACTTTCTTTATATTTATAGTACAGTTCTACATCACCATAATTCTGAAATTTATAACGAAATGCAAATGCATCAAAGCCAAAAATTTTGGCCTCTAAACTGGCCGATATGGTAGGCACATTAAGTGTGCCCTTCAGATAAATGGCATTCATAGTCCCGTTAGCATCTACTGCATTAGGGTTTACCAATCCAAACATTGCTTTAAGGTCTGAAGTTACCCCTGGTGCATTATTGTTATAGTTATAAGCTAGCGCAACCGTAGCATTGCCTCTAATTAAGCTCCCTACGTAAGCATTTGCATTGAAACCAAGGAAAAACGCGCCCTCACTGCCATTTTGCGGGGCAACACCGTAAAGTACACCTCTTACTGTGGCCGATACCCCATCTACTACGGCAATCTGACCTTGTGTTTTCACACTTACTAAAAATAGTCCTTTGCAAAAATCGGCTGTCATGTTCATCGTTCCCCAAGATGCATCCTTCATAAACAATGCGCCGCTACCCGTAATTACCGGACTGCCACCACATGCTGCCATATCAAACAAAACTTCTATTTTGGCATCTCTTACACTGGCAATGTTTTTAGGCACACCCAGCGGGCTTACATCTCCCATAAAGAATACGCTATAACGTTCGGTTCTGGTGTCGAAATCGAAACCCCCTCCTAAACTGTGCCACATGATAGGTCCTGTTGCCACACCCGCATTGGTTTTGATACTTGCGCCTAATTGTAGGCCACCACCACTTAGGCTATAATATTTAAAGGTGCCTAAAAACTCTTTAGACATGGTAGTTAATTTCGCAGCAGCTTCGAAACCTTGTTTATCCGAATTAAACTGCATGGCTACCTTGGTAGTTAGGGTAAATGATGGGTTGACAATAGACAAGTCGAATTCTCTTAATACAACATCAATTCCCTTACCAGTATTGCCTACTACCAGAGATACAGCTGCACCTGCCTTGATCCCGTTAATAGGAAAGTTAATACCACCTGCGATACCAATAGCCCACGTAGACCTTGATTCGTCCATTTGTTCCATGCTATTTACATCAGCAGTAGTGGTCAATGTTTTCGGTGTAGTACTCACTAAGTCATTGGCCATGGCTTCCATGCTCATGCCATAACCTACATTAACCAAAATTCGGCTAACCTTTACTTTAGCAACTTTAAGGTCTATTTCGGCATTGGGTCTTGCCACTAGGTACATGTCCCAATCTTTGCTCCTTAACCTAAATTTATCTACAATAATAGGGAATACACTACTTAAAGCAGAACTGAAGCCACCTGCCGAAGAACTGGATGCATACCTTAACGTACCTGAGGTCTCTAAGGCAAAACTGCTTTCTGCAAAGTTATAACTCATGCTGATCTCGTCTGTGGTGCTTAGCGTAGTGAAATTAAGTGATTTTACCGTTAAACCCGTTTTTGGCAGTTTAACAACAGCGCTTAGCGTAGTGCCTTCGGCTTTGCTAATTAGTGATAAAGTCTTTATAGTTAGTACGCCATTACCGTCTACAGCTCCATTTTCATTTTTAAGTAAGGAAAGTTTGCCACCCATTACCAAGCTGGGATTGGCAGAGCCTAGCCCAGACAATTCCATTTTATTAAGTAGTACTTGGAACTTTTGCATATTGGCCATAAATGGGTTCGTGTCAGAAATCCCCAAATCAATTACTTCTGCCATAACATTCGGTTTCATGTTAAAGTTGGCCACTTGGATTTTCTTCTTGTCGCTAGCTACAGTAAAGCCATTAATTTCTGGTAATTGGTAATAGCCACCAATGTTGTAACCTAGGTTGCTTAAGGTAGCTTTTGCTTTGTCTACAAAGAAAGAACCAGCAGCCCCTTTAATTTCTTCGTAGGTACTGGTACTGTTGGTATTAAAAGCTACCACATTGCTAAAATTACCATTTGTGGCAAACTGTAAGGCGAAAGTTCTCGAAGTATTGAGTTCGTTAAGCTGAGCTCCAGGTGCACTGAATACATAATTGAAGGTAGTGTTGCTCGCTTTATCTTTAATTGCCGCATCTGGCAGTTGTATGGCTAATCTTTCGTTGCTTTTAGTAGAGCTGAGCTTTAATACCAATTGATTGCCACCAATTACTACATTGCTGTAATTTCCCGCCTGCACCGCCTTCATTTGTAACAATGGTTGCCCTTGCAATTCTACAGGCGCAAAGCCAAAGGCCTTTAGGCTCAGTACTGCTTGTTCAAAAGTAACATCTGCAGTGGGTATGGCATTGGTATCTTTAATGGTGCTCTTTACTGATACGTTGGTAAAGGTTAATTTGGAATTGGCTGCATCTACACTAAATAAATCATTAGACCCAAGTGTAAGCGTACCTGTAATGCTGAAATTGCCCTCACTAATTTTGCTGATTTTGCTAATTCTTACAGGGAAACCTGCCATGGTTTGGTACACTGGCAAGGCAGGATCTAAATATTTAACCGGAAAGTCTAGTGTTTGCGAATTGTTCACTATGGTAACCGTTGATGTTCCTTCATAAGAAGGCTTCACCACTTCGATTTTGTATTCTTTATTATTAGGTAATAACAATTGGTATTCCCCTTTGCTATCGGTAGTTACTTGATAATTAAGGCCATTAACTGAAACCGTGGCACCCTCAACCACTTTTCCTGTAATATCATCCTTTACCACGCCGCTTACCATGATTGCTGGCTGTAAGTAAACATAGCCCTTTACCGCGCCATATACTTGATTGAGAATGGTAAATTCGCCAGTTTGCGCAAAGTATGTTGCGCCGCCTTTTATAGGTTCGATCCTAAAAGTATGTGTGCCTGGTGTACCATTATAGATCCAGTTTTGTCCAGCTTCGGCAGGTTTCACCTCCACGCCATCTACCCAAACCCTGCCCGCCACCAATTCGGTACTTCTACCTACTTTAGCGGTCAAGAAAAACGTCATATTCACATCACCCTGTGGTTGCTTTTTCATGCCCGTAACTGTAGAGGCATATATCTGTTTAATTTCCTCATCGTTATTGATATAGGTCTTTGCTGCATCTTCTAAACTACCCGAACCAATACCTAAAGCTGATGCCATTCTACTGCTTTGCAGTGGCCTGAACTCTTGCGGTCTTGATACATTGTCTGCCCAACTCTGCGGTGTAAATACGCCATTGGAGGCAGAAACAGTCATGTTCCAATACGTTTGTACATAGGTATCTTTATAACCTTCTACAGAGGCCACCAACTTTCCTGTAAACGGAAAGGGAACTTTAATGATGAACCAACCATCATTCATCACCTGTGTACTGATATTGCTACCCTCCAACCTGATGATGCCTCCCGATAAGTTCACTAACCTGTTGGTTTCTGTAGACTCCTGCAAACGCCCTTGTATCGTTACTACTCCCTTTTTCTTGGCAGTTAATACGAAATCGAAGTTCTTACTGTATAGGGCCGAACCATTGGTAACTACATTGGCTGTAAAAGGATCGTCTTGGATGCGGCGTTCGATTGCGGATAAACTGATGGTTGCATTCCTTTTTAATGCAGGTAAATCTGTGAATTTATAATAACCAGAGTTATCTGATACGGCTTCGAAAGTGGTGGCCGTAGAACCGTCTACAATATCAGTAACTTTTACCGTTGCCTGTATGCGAGAGCCATCAAATGGAGCTGCATTAAAAGTAACTTTTCCTTCCAAATCATTTACGATAGGATTATAGACAAAGTTTTTGGTTATCTCTCCAATTATTTTAGTGGTATCTGAAGCAGTCCTATTGCTAAGGCTCTCTAAGGGGTAATACATCGCTGGCTTATCTGGAGCGCTGATTTCTACCATGTAACTATCGCCATTGCCTATTCTGAACAATTTTTTAAAGGTATTCCCATTATTTAATTTTGCCAGTACGTAATAAGATGACCTGCCAATTAATACCTGCTCATTATTAGGGGCTAATCCTGCTTGCTTAAACAGCGGAGTCATGTCAAATTTACGCTGGGCAACTAAAATCTTTATCGTTACCTTATCTGCTGCAAATGCCGTTCTGCTCACTACAAAGGGTTTGATACGCATAGAAACAAGAGGCATTACCGTTGTTCCCAAATCGGCATCAAAACTAGAGTTTGGTTGTTGGGTTAACTTTAAGTATTGCTTAACAGGGAATAACTGTTGGTTGTCATGCACTACCTCAATATATACATCTCTACTTTTGGCAATTTCCGAATTTACAGCAGAGAGGTTGTAAGTTCCGCTAGCAGAGCTATAACTGTATCCTAGTAATGTAGGTACACCATCTATATTGGTGCCATATAACATCACTTTTGCATTAGACAAAGGTGTTCGTTTTGCACCGGCTTTGGTATTCTCTAGCCTTTCGTAAGTTATTCCCTCGGCTATGGGTGCAGTGCCAGTTAGCGGTTGTGAGCCAGTTTCGTCTTTTTCTTCCTCCTCTAAATAGGCAAATGCAACCGTACCTGTAAGCTTGGTCATGTAAGCCATTACGGTTGCAACGGGCGCTGGTGTTACTATAGGCGCAGGTAGTAATGGGTTGCTGCCCGTAGCACCTGTGGCTGCCGCCAGTGCGGTTCCGTAAGTGAAGCTGGTTACCGCACTTTGGCCTTTATTTCTAAAGTTGGTGAGGTTAAGTGGATCGAATGCGGTAACCATCATGGCATAGCGCCTACCTAAAGTAAGCTGCGGATCGGCAGGGGAGTAGATGTACATGTTTCCCCTAACTTCGGTTTCGAAGAAAGGTTGTCCTGCTGTCATCATCGCATCGTTCGGGTTGCCATTTCCTAATATCTCTACCATACGTACCCTATACATTGTTGTTGGTGGAGCGCCTGGAGGTGTACCCCAGCTTAAGGTTAACAACTGTGTACCATTGGTTACCATTTCATCTCTATCTCTAGGTGCCAATATCACCGGTGGCTCTATATTGTTTACCCCAAAGCTATTGCTACAGCCACTAGGGCTTTCGGCACTCAGGGCTGCATTGGTATCGTAATTAAATGCCTGTACGCACATACGGTAATTACCCTCTGGCAAACCATTGCCACGAAGGGCATCAAACTGCGAAATACCTGTATAAACGATATTGTCCAAGTCAAAAAACAAACTGAAATCGCCAGCATTCAAAACCCTTACTTCGCTTGCTGCCATTATAAATGGCGTTCTACTTTTAAAGGTATTACGTACCCGCATCTCAATGCCATTGTCGCCAGTAATACTGCCTCGCAACTGCAAACGCTGGGCACTGGTACTTGTATTTACCAGGGTAATTAAAATCCGCTCTGGATGTGAGGCATAGTCGGTAACCCGATATAAGTAAGGGGGCAGCACTTGTACCGAAACGCTAATCTGTGCCCGTGTTGTACCCGCCCAAACCAATAAGAGAAGGAAAACAAACAGGCTTTTAATAAAGAGGTAAATATGTTTCATGTAAAATACTTGTAAGAATGTTGAAGGATTAAAAATTAACAAGGTAGCTGAGTTCGTTACGTACTTCGATGTAACCGTTTTGCCTGCCACCAGTGGGCGGCTTGTTAGCCGTTAGAAACAATACGGTTTTTAGCACCTGTTTTTTGGTCACTTTATAGGCCACATTACCAGATCCATTGAGTATCATGCTATTGCCCTGCTCGCCTTTACTATGTATAAAGGAACTGTTTAGGCCAACTTGCAACTTGTTTTTAAAGAGATTGCTATTGCCTCCCAGTGTAACACCCTGATAGGTGTTGTTGATGAGTTCGCTGCGCAAATCGGTACGGGTTAAGTTAAGGTATAAACTGGTGCCCTTTTTTGGTAAGCTGACTACATAGCTAAAAAAGTATTGTTTGGTATCGATACTTCTATTTACCGTTTGGTTGGTTGTAATTACTTGATTGTAATCATTTAACTTGTTCATGCTGCCCGACAGGCTAAATACCTGCACCAAATCTGGGCTCACAATCATATACCGAGGGGTCGCAGTTAAGTTATAGGTTGTTTGTACTACCCTTAAAGAATCTGGAAAGCGAAGGATATTCGGTGTTTGATCATTGGAGAAATTGCTAAACACAACATCTAAGGCAAGTGCTTTATTAAATTCGACACTTGCATTTGCAGAACCGATAAAGCGTTTGTTGGTGGATCTTTTTTGACCGAGTAAGTTATCTCTCCAAATCCCGGCACTTCCAGTAAAACGGAGTTTGTTTTTAAATGCCGAAAAACTGGGTCCGAAGGTCCAAGACTCTAGGTCGGAGTTAAAGAAATACGCACCCATAGTTTTATAGTCTGGCTCAACACGTTTATATTCAGTTTTTAAGCCAAAGTTTTTTGCTCGGTAGCTCAAAGCAGCATCTAATGCCCCATAAACTTCGGTAGTGCCATTAAAGCCTGTAATGTTCTGCGCTTTCTGTATAATTTGGTTGTTGAAGGATTTAAAGTTTAGGATGGAGTTGATATCGCGGGTGTATAAACTTGCACCACCCTTACTTTCTAAAATGAAATTTTTAAGAAACGATAGTTTAAAATTATAGCCCATTACATAATTAGAAGCGGGGCTAAGAAAATCTTCTGATCTGATCATGCGGCGATCAAGTGAGGCACTATCGTCTTTTGCCCTTAATGCACTAAATTCAATAAAGCTTTTATCTGTTCCGAAACCCACTTTAGCCGCTGTTCCAATTCTGGAAAAAGAAATAGGCACTAAACTTTGGGTGGTCGAATCTACTGCTGTTGCTCTATTTAAGCGACCATGCATTAAGCCAATTCGAAATTTACCCGGGCGCAGTTCGAAACCAGCTCCAAGCATGGTGTGGCCGCCCAAAGTATAGGGCGAGTAATCGATATTGCGGTAGCCGCCGTGAAGGGTAATCCATTTATAGGTAGGGCTCATGCCAAATTGGTTAAAGGGCTGGCTGAAAGAGCGGTCTACATCACTATAAGAAATAGAAAAGGGAATATTTAAACCATAAATAGATACTGCGGCTGAACCGTTTAACAAATAAGAAAATGGCTGCCTACGGTCTGCGATACCCGAGGCACGGTACATGGTGCCACGCCCCTCCATGCTACCGCTCATGCTAAAAGGTTTTTGTCCTTTTACATTAGAAAAATCTTGTGCGTAGCTTGTTAAGCCACCCACTGTAAATAGCATAAACAATGCGCAACCTAGGTAAGTAGTTCTTAAGCTGGGTAAATTTGAGATCATACGTTCCTTTTTTTGTGGTGATGGCAGTTCTTGGTTAATTATGCCATCTTACGAATATAGCTTAGCCCGAATTGCCAAAATCAGAATTGTATGTGAAGGAGCAGGTTTGGGATGCCAAATGGCAAATTAAGGATGTTAAAGTTTCTGCTCCTAACCGAGCTATAGCGTAAAACTACTACAACCGAAAAACACTTGGATTGCCGCCAATAGCTTGTCCCGATTTATCTTCGGGAAGGAGAGGCAAGGAGGTGTGTTGGGTCTCTTGTAGTTAGGGTTATGCTATTAGCATAGCATCATCTCTCCGCACCCCGCCCTTTGGGCACCCCTAAAGGGGAATAGGGATAAACAGCGCAAGGCCCCTTTCCACCGCACAGGCTTTCCATTGCCTTTCTTTTATCGCTGCTGGGCAAGCTGTGCGTGCTATCAAAGTTAATGTTATAGCAAGGGATAAATGGCACTATGTTAAGGCAGAGGGTTTAACCCGGTAGCCTAGTCCTCACCCGTCAAAGTAATTAGGAAAGGCTACTACAGTAACATCCTTCCGATGAAGGTCGGAACAGGTCCTCCCAAGGAGAGGGGAATAAAGGGCAGTGGGTTTAACCCAGTAGCATAGTCCTCACCCGTCAAAGTTAATAGTACTTGTTCTGTACTACAGGCCTTCCGATGAAGGTCGGAACAGGTCCTCCCAAGGAGAGGGGGAAAAAGGGCAGTGGGTTAAACCCAGTAGCCAAGAATACTAGTACAGGTTTTGCCTTACTATTGCCATTGCCAAGGGCGCCATTGGCCTAGCATATCACCGCGGTAGAAAGCAACAAACAGCTTTGCACTAGCTTTTGATCTGCATTGCCAAGTAAGAAAGCAGCGTGTGGGGTGGGATTTGAGTATTGGGTAAGCCTTTTTCTTACGCTGTAGTAGCTGTTGTTAGCTTTATGCAAGGGGATTATGCAAGCCTTGATTTTTGGCAACCTTTTTATTAAGAAAAAGGTTGAAGCCATTCGGCGGCTAGCCGAGGCAAGGATGTGTGGTGGGTCTATTGTAGCTAGGGTGTGTTACTAGCAAGGGATTTATCTCTCCGCTCATGCCGCGGTGGCACTAACTTTTTTGAAACGAAAAAAGTTAGCAAAAACGTTTTCGCTTGCCCTAAGGCAGCCTTTCGCTCTGTCCCAATTCACAAGAAAGGCAAACACGGGCTGTGTCCCGATTGAAACATCGGGATAAACAGAGCAAGGCCCCTTTCCACCGCACAGGCTTTCCATTGCCTTTCTTCTGGCGCTGCTGGGCAAGCTCTGCGTGCTATCAAAGTTAATGTTATAGCAAGGGATAAATGGCACTATGTTAGGGCAGAGGGTTTAACCTGGTTGCATAGTCCTCACCCGTCAAAGTAATTAGGAAAGGCTACTGCAGTAACATCCTTCCGATGAAGCTCGGAACAGGTCCTCCCAAGGAGAGGGGAATAAAGGGCAGAGGGTTAAACCCGGTTGCTAGAGCTAGGAGCACAGGTTTTGCCTTGCTACTGCCATTGCTAAGTGCGCGAACGGCCTTCGGATCGTAGCGAGGAGAATAGTTAATTGTTTCTAAGATAGCTTCTATCTAGCGAAGATTAGCAAAATGGAGTATTGCGAGGCAATCTTGAGGGCAAAAATGCAAACTACAACACCCGAAAAACTGAAGGCATTTGCCGAACGGTTCAGCCTGTGGCCCAGATCCGATTTGACGTAGCAGACCGAATGATGCTGTACAGCCTAGATTATTCATCATTGGTTATTGTATTTAATGGTATTCATGCGCTCACAAGCTGGGGATTTGGTTCTTTTCATCCATAGAGAGAGAAGATAACTAATCGGCGCAAGGACTTGTGTTGGATTTTCTTTCAGCTACTTGCCTGCAACATGCAGGCAGCCGCGGAGTCGTCCAACCAAATCATGTTATAGTCTTGCTTATTTTTTTAAAAGTTAAATTTATGAGGCTTTTTTTGTATTATAGCTGTCACTAATTTTAAATTGTCTAGTAACATGAGTTATCGAGATTACAATTGCAAAAAATGCAACTCTGTTTTTCATTATCAAGTTCCTCGCAGCTTTCTGCTAAAAGTGGTATTAGGTTTTCTACCAATCAGAATTTATTGGTGTCCAAAATGCACTATTAATAGATACGTATGGCTAAAGAGCAAAAATAAAATCAATTTATATTTTTAACTGCGCTGTTGGTTGTTTTTTTAATATTTGTTTCTTTTATAGAATTTTCTAATACAACTGTAGCACACGTAATGTTTTAGATCAGCCCAAAAAAAGAATGTTTTGATCATTTTGCTTCTGGGTATACGGTCAACACTAGTAGATTTACAATAAGGGCAAGAGATAGGTTTTTCGGCTAGATGGAATTTGGATTTGGGGTAATCTGAGTTAGTTGACATACGGAAAGTTTAACAGTTTAAAAAAAATTTAATTTTATTATAATCTAATGGCTTTTCGATAAAGAGTTTAACTCTTTTAAAACGGGAGGCATAGCCTTTATCCTTAACATCAATGGAAGAGGTGAGGATGATCACGTCTGAATTGATACCTTGTTGTTCCATATATTGTAAAAATTCCCAACCGTTTAATTCTGGCATGTGTATGTCGAGCAGGATAAGGTCTGGAGTTGAGTTATAGGCATGAGCCAAAGCCTTTTTTGGATCACTAAACGTTACTAGGTTTACTTTGGGGCAGTACCTGCTTAAAAGACGGTGATGAATTTGGTTGGTTAAGATATCATCGTCTACCAAAATAATGTTTTTAGCGTCTTTAGCGATATTTTGATTGGCAAAATGTTCTCTGTAGCCTTCCTCTGCTAGCAGCGTGTTAATTGAAAAAACAATGTTATCTAACTTTTCTGCCTGCTGCTGTATGTTGGAGAGCAATTGTACAATTTTAGCAGAATCATAAAGTTCTGCATTGGAATGGCTTAGGTTGTTAGACAAACTCAATATGGTACTTAAAGGAGCTCTTAGGGCATGTGAGGTTAGAAAAGAATATTTATCTAGCGCATCTGCTGGCACAAAGTTATGCATTGATCTGGCTAAGTCTCTTAGTTCAAATATGTAGTTGCATGGTTCGTCCTGCATATCAGTTTTAGTGCAAGTCACTTCTAAGTAAAGTTTTTTGTCAGGAATACAAATTGTTTTTGTTATATTTTGTTCTGATCCATAAAAATCCTCTAGGTTATACGTGGTGTTTTGGGGAAGGAAATCTACAATAGGTAAATTTATGCTCAGCTTTTTCCGAAAAATAAAAAGAAATGATCGATAGAAATTTTTGTTAAAATAAACAATCTCTCTATTTTTATTTAAGACTAGGTAATGGTAATATTGCGATTCAGGTTTCTTATGCTTCACATTATGTAGTTTAAGAAGTTAAGGTAAAAACCATATGTTATTAATTATTAGTTAAATTTTAATTAAATAATGATTAAAGTCTATTTGGCTTATTAATTGCATATCATTACTATAGGTAATGTTTGATCGGGTTTTTATTGTTTGTTGTTTTAACTATTTAGAAAATGCTATAGTCCAAAGAAAACAAAAAAAAACTGAAAATGCAAGATAAAACATCATATGAAAATATATATGCAAGAAAATACGTCAAAATCAGAAATTGGATTGAGATTTAAGTCTATAAGGGTAGAGCGTGGTGTATCTCAACAAAATATGGCAGACATACTTAATATCTCTAGAAGCAATTACTCTCAAATTGAATTAGGAAAACAATATCCTAGTTTTGAGACCATCGCTATTTTCTCCTCTTACTATTCCAAAACCTATGAATGGATTTTGCACGGCGAAGAGCGTAATCATCAATTAAGTTTGTCAGAGCCTACCGGGGCGGCAGTTTTTGATCCTAAAAGTGTTCGTTTCCCCAAGATTAACTCGAAAGAAAAAAGGACAGTGGTTGTATTGAAACATCAACACTGCGAATATAGTAATAATAGTAAAAACGTACATTTTTTAAATACTTTAACGCCTTTTGAAATTCCTAAATCGTTGTTTGAGCAAAGCGATGATTTTTTTTATCGGGCCTTTACAGCTGCAGAGAGCAATCGTAATCTTACCATTAATGAAGACGATGTAATTATTGCTAAATACATCAACAAATTTACAGACCTTATCTTTAACAATATATTTGTAATTGTAAGGGACACCGGTATTTTGGTTTGTAGATTAGTTGATTTTATTCCCATTAGTCAGGTATTTCTTAGTAGAGATAATGATAATAATCAACAAATTAGTACCATTAAGCTAAGTGATATCAAAGAAATGTGGATGGCAACCGGGGTATATTCCATTCGATCAACCCCTTTAGTGAATAACTTATCTAAACAAATAGACAAATTTGAGGAGGTGTTGAGTAGTCTTCAAGGGGAAATTCAGCAATTGAAGAAATTGCTGAATGTTTGATCAGGTTTTCTGCCTAATGTTTAATTACCGCTATATTACCTGCCCACGCAAGCGCCACAAAAAAGGAAAGGAATTGCTACAATAAGCAGCTTTTGTGCCTGTGTTTTATGAATTATTGCCTTTGGAGGCGATTATCTCAGATTTAAATATGACAAGGCAAAGTTGACTGGTTGGTTAAACCCTTATCCATTGAAAGGTATTATGCAACATATTACAGTACAGCCATCTTCAGAAGAAATGTATTTAAGTGTCCTATACTGAGATCAGCTTACATTAGGTAAAGGGAAACCCGTATCAGACCAACTGTAAACCTGTATTAGTAGAAGATATACCTTAAAAACATTTCAAAGGATCACGATTTGCAGTTTTTAGCAGATTTAGACTACCAATGGTAACGCTAATCATATAAAGTTTGGGTAGCAAGAGAATTTCTTATTTTAACCTAAATGTTCTTGCTACTTTCTTAAATGTTGCCAACTGCTGATCAAAATTCTCCTTTGTTTGCCCAACCATTATGTAATAGTCTCCCTTATCGTTAAACAGCATCACCTGATACACTAGTTCGGGCACGTCGTTTTTAGCAAAGCCATTGGCTACAATTTCATAACCCTTTAAATTAGCGATGGTAATTTCCGTAGTTTCTTTGATGATGCTTTTCTCGCCTCCTGGAAGCTTCTTGAGTCTTTCCTCGGCATACTTTTTTTGAACTATAGCCGGAACTTTTGCAATGGAATTCCCAACTATTAAGGTTGGTGTTTCAGTAGGTATTGTTCCATCAGCCGAATAAAGTAAACTGCCCGAGATGTACTTAACGAGCTTCAAATTGCTTTGCGCTACATTAATGGTAAATGGAACAGCTGCTAATGGGTTTTCATTTTGCGAAGGATCATATACCGTAGAAAACAATGCAGCTTTTATTTTTGGAGCCATAGCTTTTGCAGCTTCGGGATAAATACCGTTTACCAATACCGTGTGTTTAGCATCTCCAAAAATCAGCAGCTGTTTTAGATAGGTAATGCCATTCGCTGGCTGTTTTACCTCCACAAAGGTAGCTGCATTATTATTTAAATCAACAGTTTGTTTGCTGATCAAGGTCATTCCTTTTGTCTTCAAAGCGTCTGTCGTAAATCCATCAACAATAGCTTGATAGGGTGCTGGGATCTCATTGATCATGATGGATGATCCACTTGCATTATCTTGGAAACCACTAAAAGTTGAGGATGCCACAAAACTCGACGGAGGGATCAGGCTACACTTGGTGCCTGGCACTTTTTGCAGGTCTTTGGTTTGCGCAACACATAACTGACCAAACAATAGGAGTATAAATAGGAATGTGCTTTTCATAAATAGGAATAGCTATTTAAAATTAAGATTTATCCAAATATAATTAAAGCCCAACAAATACTGGTTTCTCGATTTTAAATGAGCTCATAAATATACAAGATAAATTGTTGCAGCTAACCTAGCTAACATGTCAAAACACCAGTTATTATTTCGAAAAATGGATATTAGACTAAGCTAAATCGAAATTTAATATTTCAAAAATAGGCAGAGATTTAAATTCAATGTCCCCGGCGTTTTCAACGTTATGCTGTTGCCTGGTCGCAGAACTGCCGAATGTGTTCACAAAATTGACATAATCAATTTGTTAGTAATGAATTGAAAACAATTTGGCTAAGATTTGTATTTGAATGGTGTCAATAAACAACAATTATTTAACGTATAAGGATATGAACCAGGATTTGAGATGGTCAAGTTAAAATCTCAGCAGGTCTTCGACCTAGAGTATTTTTTTGAGGTTGCACCCGATCTTTTGTGCATTGCCGGATTTGATGGTTATTTCAAGAAGATCAACCCTGCGGTTTGCAAAGTGCTTGGCTATTCGGAGGAGGAGCTTTTTGCTTTGCCTATCCACAATTTTATCCACCCGGAGGATAAGGAGAGAACGGCTGAGAAGCGTATCGCTTTATTGGAGGGTCGTTCACTGCTTAACTTTGAGAACAGGTACCTTAGCAAGGATGGTGCAGTGGTGTGGTTAAGTTGGACTTCAGTACCTATCCGAAAGGACAGTTTGGTTTTTGCGATTGCAAAAGATATTACCTACCGCAAGCAGTTGGAGGAGTACGAACGCATATCCTCCATATTAGGTATGATCAATGAGGATCATCATTCTAGGTTTAGACAGCCAAAGCCTAGCGTAGACCGAACTTTCGTTGCCTTAAACACCAATGAGGGCGAGAAGTCGGTTGAAGAACCTTCACAATCTGCTCAGCTCTGGCTTAACAGCTTTGAAAAGATAGTACGGGAGCATACAGGCAAAGCAGATCTCAATCTGGCGATAATCAGCGATAGATTAGCGCTTAGCCAACGACAGTTGTTCCGTAGAGTACATAGCATACTTGGCATTACACCCAATAAATTGGTGCGTGTAATCCGCCTGCAATTGGCCTGGGAAGCCATCGCATCTGGTAAATATCGTACCGTAAAAGAGATCTCCAACATCGCGGGCTATAATTCAAGAGGTCATTTTAACCAGCTCTTCTATGAAGTGTACGGGATACATGTTTCAGAGCTACTATAGCTTTAAGATTGACCGCCAATTTTTGCCCTTACCTTTTAAACTTATAACAACAATGGCTAAACGCATACTAGTAATCGACGATGATCAGGATATTCTTTCAATTTTGGATATCATCTTTGCAGAAGAGGGATATGAGGTTATACTTCAGGATACGGGTGCTACTGCTGATGAGGTGAAGCTGATTGGACCTGACCTGATCTTGTTAGATATCAGGATAGCTGGATTTTCGAAAAGCGGAGACGAAATTTGTGCTGAGATAAAGCATGAGCTCGAATTAACAGCTATACCAGTGCTATTGGTTTCTGCTGAGCCCGATGTGCACCAGCGTGCCAGTTTATGCGGCGCAAATGGCTACTTGAACAAACCTTTCGATATCAATAAACTACTTGAAAAAGTTAAAGAATTCATAACTTAGTGGCATAAAGTGATACCATGCCCGAAGAACCTAAAAAATCCCGCTCTTGGAAGAAAATCAACCTTGGCTCTGCTAAGCTTAAGGTGTTTTTTGTCAAACATCTAGACCGCATTTATGGGGCGAAGTTACATCTGGTTTCGAAACTGCCGATACTTGCTAGCGAAGTAGAGTTTACGGAACTTAAGGATGCAATCAAGGAGACTGTTGCCGATGTTGAAAAACAGATCGCAAGAATGGAATTGATTTATTCGCTGCTTGATGCGGAAGTTTCTAAAGGAAGTATCCACGGCTTGACTGGTCTTATACAGGATGCATTTGAGGCCATAAATGAACAGAGGGGCGAGGCTGAATTACGAGACCTTTCCATTATTTTCTATCTGCAAAACATTGAAAGTGTAGAGATGGCCTCCTTTCAGATCCTGCAGATGGCAGCTGTGAAACTGAAAAACAAACACATCAACCAACTGTTAAAGGAAAACTATGATGAGGCAAAGGCAGACCGAACCCTGCTACTGCTTATCTCGTCAAAGTATATCACCAACTAAAAGGTTATCTCATACCATTCACATCAGTAGATGTGAACCCTCAGTACAATAAGTCATTAGTTACTTTATCGGCTGGTGTCTCAGCTGCCGCCATGTCGCAGGTTGTTGTTGATAGTTGATATATGCAAACCCAGTTAAAATGCATTAAGTATTAGAGAATTCGAAAAAGAAACCCGACGGAGGAATCAGGCTACACTTGGTGCCTGGTGTTTTTGTAGTTCTTTGGTTTGTGCAATACATAACTGACCAAACAATAGGAGTATAAATAACAATGTGCTTTTCATAAATAGGAAAAGCTATTTAAGATTAAAATTTATCCAAATATAATTAAAGCCATAATAGATTTGAGTTTCTTTTAGATTAGATGGGGATAGGGATTCATTTGATGTTTTACGTAACAAATTTTTAGCCAATACGCCAGGTTTATGCATTAAGAGCTAGCAATTATGTCACCCTGAGCCTGTCGAAGGGCATGTACTTCATTAAACTCAGTTTTTGAAAAGTAGCAGGCAATTCTACTCGGTAAGTTAGTAGTGTTTGATAAACAGTATTGGCTTAAGATAGGTGTAAATAAGGCTTTAATAAGACAGCCGGTGGCTTGATGCGTTAATGTTAAAGTGAAGTGGCCATTCTAGGGAAAGCTCCAACAGTGACGCTTGATAAAAGATTGGGGATTTAACCAGTTAGATAAGTGGTTTCATTATCATTAATGTCTAAAGCAATTCAGGATAACCTCAAAGATTATCCCAAAATGCCTAAATTTCTTAGAAAATAGTATAATCTCCAGAAGCGTCTATTGGACCGCTTGAACCTGAAATGGTTAATTCCAGGTCACTTACAGTAATCGTACTGGTGGTGGCGGAAGCTGCGGAAAATGTGAAACCGGTAATAGTAACGTCAGGACTAGCTACGCCAATTACCTGATTGGTATTTGTATTAAAGGATAAAGAAATTTCCCAGCCGTACATTGGGTGAATTGCAGTACCTTGAAGGATTTTTAATTTCTTAATAACTACGTTGTTTTTTGATGAAATAGCTTGATCTGGAGTTGCTACGCTAAAAAAAACAAAGAATAAAGCGGATAACATAATAAATTTTTTCATACAGGTTTAATTTAAGTTAAATAATAACCTAATATAAAATAAATTATTGATTATAAGATAATTGGACTTATTTTTAATGTAGCTTTACTTTGCTAAGCAACAGGGTTAATTGCTGAAAATTTGAATTTAATTACAGCCCTGCTGGCTAAAAAAAAGAGAAGTTTACTCTTCTACGAGCCTAATCTGCGAAGCCTCTAAGACGCTCACCAAGCAAGGCTGTTTTATGAAGGCCCATACCTCAAAAAATGATGTTTTCAAAAGGGGGTCAGCGACTGATCGCTGGACTGAGGTAAATTGTAAAAATGCTCCCTTTTCCAGGCTCACTCTCTACTGTTATCTTTCCTCCGGCTGCATTCACAATTTTCTTGGCGAGGTAAAGCCCTATGCCACTGCCCTCTATGTCCTGGTGGAGCCTTCCATACATTGCAAAGATCTTATCAATTCCTTTGGGATCAATTCCCTTTCCGTTATCCAGTAGCAACTCCACTTTCGCTTCGCTCAGGTTGTTTCTTTGGGCTAAGCCAAAGAAAGAGCCTCACGGCGGCGGCGAGCCGTGGCAAGGATGTGTGGCGGCCAATATTAAGTGATTTTGCTGCTATTCGCAGCGATGTATCTCTCCGCTCATGCCGCGGAGGCACTAACTTTTTTCAATTAGAGTATATGTTTTTAGCTGTATTGAAGCTTGCTGCGCAGGTTTGAAACGAAAAAAGTTAGCAAAAACGTTTTCGCTTGCCCTAAGGCAGCCTTTCGCTCTGGCCCAATTCACAAGAAAGGCAAACACGGGCTGTGTCCCGAACCCCGCCCTTTGGGCACCCCTAAAGGGGAATCGGGATAAATTGAACAAGGCCCCTGCCGCCCACAGGCTTTCCATTGCCTTTCTTTTATCGCTGCTGGGCAAGCTTTTTCGTCCTTGGCAGCGTTAGGGATTTGGGAACTGCTATTGTGCTAGGTTAGGGCAGAGGATTAAACCCTTTGCATAGTCCTCACCCATCAAAGTTAATAGTACTTGTTCTGTACTACAGGCCTTCCGATGAAGGTCGGAACAGGTCCTCCCAAGGAGAGGAGAATAATGGGCAGAGGGTTAAACCCGGTTTGCTAATAGCCTCACCCGTCAAAATAATTAGGAAAGGCTACTGCAGTAACATCCTATCCCAAGTAGAGGGGAATAAAGGGCAGAGGGTTAAACCCGGTTGCTTAGGATAGTTTCAAAGGTTTTTCCTTATTACTTACATTGCTAATGGCGCATACGGCCTCAGTGGGGCGACGTTAAAAAAATCTAAAAAGTGTAGCGTTAAAAACAAAAAGCTGTTTGAGCGCCCGCCAGCCGCGGCTGGCAGCGAGTTCTTTTTGTTTAGCGTAACGTTTGGATTTTTAGGAGCGCCAGTGCAGCCGCGGCATTTTGGTTCTTTTCTGCTGCAGGAAAAGAACTAGGCTTTCGCCGCCAATGAGGCGAGGCAAGGAGTTGTGTAGGGCTTTTGATTTGCATATTGCTGCTATACGTTTGATTTATCTTACCGCACCCCGCCCTTTGGGCACCCCTAAAGGGGATAGAGATAAACAGCGCAAGGCCCCTGCCGCCCACAGGCTTTCCATTGCCTTTCTTTTGTCGCTGCTGGGCAAGCTCTGCGTGCTATCAAAGTTAATGTTATAGCAAGGGATAAATGGCATTAGGTTAGGGCAGAGGGTTTAACCCAGTAGCCAAGAATAGTACCCACGTTTTTGCCTTGCTACTGCCATTGCTAATGCGCATACGGCCTAGCATATCACCGCAGTAGAAAGCAACAAACAGCTTTGCACTAGCTTTTGATTTGCATTGCCAAGTAAGAAAGCAGCGTGTGGGGTGGGATTTGAGTATTGGGTAAGCCTTTTTCTTACGCTGTAGTAGCTGTTGTTAGCTTTATGCAAGGGGATTATGCAAGCCTTGATTTATTCATCAATAGTTATTGTTTTTAAGGGTATTCATGCTTTCGCTTCGCTCAGGATTGCGACACTTTTGATCAAGCAAAAGTGGCTAGGCTTTCGCCGCCAATGAGGCGAGGCAAGGATGTGTTTGGGGCTTATAGTTTTGCATATTGCTGCTATACGCTTGATTTATCTTACCGCTCCATTGTGCTAGGGTAGGGAAGAGGGTTAAACCCTTTGCTTAAAGCCTCACCCATTACTCGCTCCGTCCTCTCGAACGCTGTTTAGCGGAGAGATCTGTTCAGTTAATTCTTCGCAATAGATTTAGCCTAAGCAATTTTGTCGGTTTTGTTGCCATATGTGCCAGTTTTGTTCAATTCCTTATAAAGATCTTTGGCCTAATCAAATAACCAAATATAAATGTCTGTATCAGTTTGTTAAATTTTGATGAGTTGATTATAAAGTAGCTATGCAACATAAAACTCTACGTGTATTATTAACTTTGCTGCTGACACTTTGTTTACACTATTATTCGTTTGGAGCAGACCCCATACCCAGGCCTGTTACGGTCTGTTCTGGAGCGAACATTATTATTAGAGGAGATTTATTAACCCTAGCTTCTAGCAGTTATGTTTGGGAGTTTAATCAGGGCAATACTTGGATTAGTGCCCCAGGAGTAAATTCGGAGGAAAACTACTTGGTTTCGTCACTTTATAACCCAAGTACAGTAAACATAGCCTATACCTTAAGGCGTAAAACGGTAATAATGGGTCTTTTGGTTTACGACTCTTACTATTATGTAACCGTACAGCCTATTATTCCCATTACCAATAATGTGATTGATTTACCATTAACTCATGTTTTTTGTGGTTCGGGTACTCCAGATACCATTATCGGGTCTATACCTTCGAGTGGTGCTGCTAGCTTTACTTATCAATGGCAAAACTCGGATGATAACTTAACGTTTACAAATATTAATGGTGCTTATGCCAAAAATTATAAACCAGAGCGAATTACGGCGAATACCTACCTGCGTAGAATAGCCATATCAGATGGTTGTGGCCTTTCTACCATTAGCAATTCCATTAAGCTTACCGTTTTGCCGGTATTGGCTGATAATGTAATTAATCCACCTGTGGCTACGCTTTTTTGTGCCAGTGGCGATCCAGAGGTCTTAACGGGGAATACCCCATCTGGTAGCACAGGCCTCTATGTTTATCAATGGCAAAAATCTACAGATAACATCATTTTTACAACTATAGCTGGCGCCAATGGGCCTAACTATGACCCGCCTATGTTAGGGGCTACTACTTATTTGAGGCGTTTGGTAGCAGCAGAACCTTGCAACATTCCATTAGTGAGTAATGTTGTTACTATCCGGGTAATACCAGAACTTTTAGCTCCTGAATTGGAGAAGGTGAGTATAAACATTTGTGCCGGAGCTACCAGTACGCTTTCAGTTAAAAATCCAATTATTGGGCTTACTTACAGTTGGTACGACTCTGCAGCCAAAACCAAGCTACTCTTTGTAGGGCAAAGCTATGTTACCGATGTACTTACTGCCAGTAAAACTTTTTATGTAGCTAGTAGTAACAACACTTGTAGCAGTGGATCGCTAGGTGTAGTGCAAGTTAACGTCGTTGCATTGCCAAATGCTAATGTGCTTGGCGACAACAATACGGCAAGTATTTGTAGTGGCGCCACAGCTACCTTTAAAGTTGCCAGTCCAATCGCAGATGTGGTTTACAATTGGTACGCTGTAGCAAAAGGTGGTAGCCCTATCGGGTCGGGTTTTAGCTGGACTACCCCTAGCCTTACTGTAAGCACCACTTTTTACTTGGAGGTTGTAAACAAAGAAGGTTGTGCTGCTACAAACAGACAGGCTTTGGTAGTTACGGTAATGCCCAAACTGCAAACTGCCCTTGTGGCTGTTGAACAGACTACAGCGCATAGCATTGTTTTTAAATGGGCTCCAGTAAGTGGTGCCATTGGTTATAAGGTAAGTACAGATGGGGGACTCACTTTTAACAATCCTAGTTCTGGAAGTAACGGATTAACACATACTGTTGATGGACTTGCCGGTAGTGAATCGGTTACCATTTTGGTAAAGGCAATAGGCGTGTTAGATTGTCAGGAAAGCACATTTTCTAGGCCTACAACTGGCGAGACCATAAAGGTGTTCGATGGCATCTTTGTGCCTAATGCGTTTACACCTAATGGTGATGGAAAGAATGATGTGGCTTATGTGCGCAGTGAGACCATAAAGACCCTTTCGTTTTACATTTATAGCCAATTTGGTAAACAGCTATTTTTTAGTACGAACATCGGCAATGGCTGGGATGGCACTTATAAGGGAGCCAATCAGCCTGTTGGCGTATATGTATATACGGTAAATGCCATCATGGGCGATGGTAGTAAAGTAAATAAAAAGGGAACAATTACACTCATTAGATGATAGAAATTATACTATGTCTTTTAATACTGGTATTACTGCTAGGGATAAACAATGCAAAGGCTCGTAGAGAAGATAATGGAAAATCCCGCTAACCACATGAAAGAAACTATATTATTTTTTTTTACGCTGTTGTTGATGTTAGGGCTAAACAGTGCCAAGGCACAAATAGACCCTCACTTTTCACAATATTATGCCTACCCCTTGTGGCTCAATCCTGCGCTTACTGGGGTAATAGACGCAGAAGCAAGGGTTACGGCTAACGTGAGGGAGCAATGGACTGGGCTGAGCAATAATTTTAAAACAGCGGCAGTTTCTGCAGATTTTCGTCAGACTGATAAAGTTGCGCTAGGTGTTAATATATTTAATCAGAAGGCAGGATCGACGGGATACAACTATTTATCTGCTTATGGTTCATTAGGATATCAGATAGCCATTACTGCGAATAGTTATCATAAGCTTAATTTTGGCTTGCAGGCTGGGCTTATTAATCGCAGTTTTGATGTCAGCAAACTGCAAATGGATGATCAGTACAATCCATCAACCGGGTTTGATCCTCATATGGGTACGGGAGAAAATTTTGCAAGCACAGGCAATACCTCTTTCGATGCCAATGCAGGTATATTTTACTATGACGGTACACCATCGGCAAAGCTAAATTTTTTTGGCGGCATCAGCATTGCGCATTTAACCCAGGGCAAGGATCGTTTTACAAGCAATGGTAGTGAACTTGAGCGTAAAGTGCCTATGCGGTACAACCTGCATGGTGGCGCAAGGATTGGCACTTCTGGGGCGATTGATATTACCCCACACCTTATCTACATCAGGCAGCAAAAAAGCGAAATAATAGCAGCTGGTGTAAACCTCAATTTTAACCTCAATACAGATTATAGCATTGCTCTTGGAGGCATGTACCGTATTAATGATGCTGCAGTAGCTAATGTGGCCTTTTATGCAAAAAGCCTGGTTATCGGTGTAAGCTACGATCATACCACTTCTGCATTGCAAAAATTGGGCAGTGTTCGGGGCGGTTACGAAGTTTCTATAAGTTATGTATTTAAGCGAAAGTTATCCGCCAAGGATGAAAAATGTCCTAGACTTTAAAGAAACACATCATGAAAACGTATTTACTTATTTTGTTAGTTGGCTTAGTGAATGCGGCTTCGGCCCAAAATAAAACCTTTAAAGCCAGAGGAGATAAAGCTTTTTTAATAAAAGACTATACCACGGCAGCCTTTTATTATAACAAAGCACTAGAAAATGGGGCAATTACTGCACGTGGTAAAGTACCTTATTTTTCTGTGGGGCAAACAACAGACAGTGCTACCGTAAATGAGATTCGATACCAGCTTGCAGAAGCTTATCGTTTAGGCTATAACTATAGCTTGGCAGAGCGGTGGTATAAACAGGTGCTTAGCCAAGGGGAAGCAACTTATCCTTTGGCAAGGTTATGGTACGGTAGCTGTTTAAGAGCTAACAATGCACTGGATGAAGCCGTCTTTGAGCTGAAGCTATTTATAAGTACCAGCCAAGAGCCGAAGGGTGATCAGCCTTATCTCATCATCGCCAATAATGAGTTAAAAGATTGTTTGTTTGCCATTAAACAGCAAAAGCTAAAGCCTACAGCAACAATTGAAAAATTAGCAAATCATTTTAGTAGCGACGAAAATGACTTTGCACTGAACATAAATGGCGGTAAATATTGGTTTACTGGAACCACTGCTGCTGCAAAGCTAAACAACCTGAACCAAATCTTTGTAAGTGACAAAGATAGCCTTTCTAAAGCAACAAGTATGGGTTTTATACCCGATAAAAAGCTTGCGGCACACTTTGGTACGCCTTCACTTGATTTATCTGGGCAGAAAATGTACCTAACCATGTGGTATAAGGAAGGCGATAAAGTAGTGGCTGGTATTTACCTGAGCAGGTATATTGATCAACAGTGGTCTGCTCCTAAAAAGCTAAGTAATTACGTTAACGCAGTAGGTTATCATTCCATACAGCCATTTGTAACCCCTGATGGTAAACAACTGTATTTTGTATCTAACCGTAGAGGTGGGCAAGGCGGTGATGACATATGGTTAAGTGAATTGAGTGAAGAGGGACTACCTATTAATGTTTTAAATATGGGTAAAGCCATCAATACAGCAGCGGATGAAAATACGCCATTTTTTGATCTACTGAGCAAAAGCCTGGTTTTTAGTTCGAAAGGGTATGTAGGAATGGGAAATTTTGACCTTTATGAAAGTATCAAAAAAACAGATACCAGTTGGACAGTACCCCGTAACCTTGGTGGGCCTTACAATTCTACCAAAGATGATCTTTACTATTTTAAGGATGATAAAGTACAGGGGGTGGCATACATCAGTTCGGATAGAGAATCGGAATGTTGCTTAAATCTCTTTAGGATAAATTTTGCAAAACCACCACTGCAAGCTGCGTTGTTTGTTGGTAAAGTTACAGATTGCGATAGCCAAAGGGCATTAGCGGGGGTTAAGGTAGCACTGATTGATAGTGCCACTAAACAAACCTTTACTGCCATTACCGATCATACGGGTAAATACGAGTTCAAAATTTCAGTTAGGCATGCCTATCTGCTGCGTCTAGAAAAGGAGGGCTACTTTGCAAAAACAATTCCTGTTCAGGCTTTGGCCACTTTTAAAAAAGATACGCTATATAGTGCCGATAACTGCCTGCAGATGTTTGTAGTTGATAAGCCTATTGTAATCGAAAACGTGTTATATGATTTTAGTAAAGCAATTTTAAAACCAGAGTCGATGAAGGTTTTAGATGGCCTGGTTTGGCTATTATCAGACAATCCGGAAATTAAAATTGAGCTCAGTGCACATACAGACTCAGTTGGTGCAGAAAGTTACAATAATAGACTATCTCAACAACGTGCTCAATCTTGTGTAGATTACCTCATTTACAGCGGCATCTCCGCAACCCGGTTAATTGCCCGAGGTTACGGAGAAACACGACCTGTACAGCCTAACAGCTTGCCCGATGGAAAGGACAACCGGGAAGGGCGAAGGTTAAACAGAAGGACTGAGTTTAAAGTGCTTAGCGCAAATTAAAGTAGTTTTTCTATCGCAACGTTGTAGTTGGCTTCAAACAGTTTTTTGAAATACCTAGGCGTTTTAAACCCTGCAACATAAGATATTTCGGCTATGGTGCGGTATTTTCCAGTTTGTATAGCTTCCATCGCTAGTTGCAGTCGGATTTTTTGTACGTATTGATTGGGTGTAATCCCCATGATCATCTTAGTGCGCCTAAATAACTGTCTTTCGCCAATGGCGAGGGCATCACAAATGAGCGATAAATTCAAGTCGATTATTCCATTATGTTTCCTTACGGTACTTTCAAATAGCTTGAGCCATGCCAGGTCTGCTGCGGTATGAGATGGTTTTGTTGGTAACCAGGTCCGATTCTTTGGTGTGGTATTTTTCCCAATCGCAAAAATAAGCTGCTCATCCTGTAAGGGAGTTGAAGTCCAGTTAACCCAAACAATTTCTCCGGTTTTGGCGATGTATCTGCTTTCAGAATTAAGCAGTGAAACCATCTTTCCAACATTCAGCGTAGCCGAAGCCCGGTCTTCTAAATGTACAAACGAGCAAATGGGTCTATCCATTAATTCTTTCGGGGTATAGCCCAAGGTGTGCATGATCATTGGATTTACTTGTTTAAAGTAGCCGTCTTGGCTAGCAATGCAAATAAAATCTGGCGAGAGTTTAAAGGTATCTTCGAAGTTGAGGCGTTCGTTTAGATGGTTAAAGTTCATGATTTTTATTTTGAGCCCTAAGGTTGAAAAACCTGTCCAATTATACTCTATTTGAAACATTCTTGATGTTCTGTTTTAAGAAAAGTGGACATTTTAACTCACTTTTAGCCCAAATAGCCGATTAGGCAACTTTCTTTTTAGCCTTTGCTTGGCTATCAAGTTCAGAGAGATAAACCTTAGGACTTTTGCCAATTAGTTTTTTAAAGGCAGTGTAAAACCCAGTTCTCGAAGAGAAACCAGCCTCTAGCGCAATGCCTTCAATGGTCAATTGATCCCAGTTTGCATCTTCTTTAATTCGCTTTAAGATGTGGTTAATGCGGTATTCATTCGTAAAATCGCTAAAACTCTTACCGTAATGTTTATTGAGAATAGCAGACAGGAGGTGAGCAGGTACATCTATTCCATTTGCAATGAAGTTGAGGGGAAGCCTGCGCTTTAGAAATGGCTTTTCTACCTGCATAAAGTCTTCCAATTTGCTGCAATAAGCTTCAATATTAGCGCCAGCTGGTAACCAATCATATTGCCCAACTTCACTGTTTTTTATTTTTGCCTTTATACCTGGTGTGCTATTGGGCTTTAATGCGCCATATAAAATTTCGGGATGAATAAAAAGGTATAAACAAATGGTGATTAGCCCAAGCAGCATTATGGTAATACTTATTTCTTTAGAAGCGTTAAAAGCGCTAGCGATTTTGTAGGTATCGAAAATAAAAACCTGGGCAGTGAAATATCCATAGCCTATAAATATAATGCTTTGTGATGATGTTAGTAATAGGCTCCAATTAAGTTCAGGGCTTCTTAATTTAGAAAAGGCATTTTTCTTCATTAACAGCACCCACTGCAGCACTAGATAATATCCCCTCTGGATAAAGCGGGCGTAATAATGGATGATAGATGGCAAGAAACCAGCTCCCAGATGGAGCTCAGCAGCAGAAATTTCATGGATAGCTAGAATTTCGCTAATCCGCTGTGTAGCGCTTGTATTTGCATAATACCATGCGATGTCTACAACACTTATAGCAAAGGGAACAAAATGTATTAAATAATGCCTTAAGGTTTTACGTTCCTTTTTAAGGATCAAACTAATGTAGAGGTAAATGAGAGGTGGGGTTAGGTAATAGAAAGGACAGCCAATTCTAAAAAGATAATAGAACTTTGGTAGCAAACCATTCGCCATAATGAAGAAAACAACGCATTGGAATACAACTGCCAGAATAATGCCTACGCTGAGCCATCGTTTTACCATCTCCTGATCCCGTCTGGTAATAAAAATAATGACAATTAAAAACGATAGGGTAATGGATAAAAAGAGTGAAAAGAGGAGCATAATTTAATTTGAGTGCAAAATACATAATCTTAACGAAAATTTATTTCTTGTAAAGATAATTTGACTGCTATTTTATGTCAGTTTTGTTGGCATTTATGTCACTCTTAATTAGATTAAATGTGATTATTTTGCTTTTAAACTGATACAAACATTACCAATTCCAATGGATAGGAGTTACTCATTGTTGTAATTTATGGCAGAAGAAAATTTATGGCTAAAGATGTATAAAAAATGTCCTCATTGTACCCACGGGGTGCTAGCAGACCGTGTTCGAAGAGCCCCTATGATGAAGCTGGTTTTTTGGATAAATGTGAAACGTTATCGGTGTAATAATTGCGACCGTAAAACGTATGTATTTAGTAAGCTCAAAGACAAGTATTGAGCCTTCTAGCACTGTATTCTTCTCGAACGCTGTTTTGTGAAGAGCTCCATAGCGTTATTTCATCCTGCCGCTCTTTTAAACTGATAGGGGTTTGGAAAGTGAGTTGTGGCTTAAACCCGGTAGCCAAGAATACTAGCGCAGGTTTTGCCTTGCTACTAACATTGTTAAGGCGCTTGTGGCCTAGCATATCACCGAGGTAGAAAGCAACAAACAGCTTTGCACTAGCTTTTAATTTGCATTGCCAAATAAGAAGGCAGCGTGTGGGTAGGGATTGAGGATTGGGTACGCCTTTTCCTTACGCTGTAGTAGCTGTTGTTAGCTTTATACAAGGGGATTATGCAAGCCTTGATTTATTCATTAATAGTTGTTGTTTTTAAGGGTATTCATGCTTTCGCTTCGCTCAGGATTGCGACACTTTTGATCAAGCAAAAGTGGCTAGGCTTTCGCCGCCAATGAGGCGAGGCAAGGAGTTGTGTAGGGTTTTTTCTTTCCGCTCTATGCCGCGGGGGCATCTTCCTTTGAGGGGCAAAGGAAGCAAACCCTTTCGCTTGCCCTAAGGCAGCCTTTCGCTCAGGCCCAATTCACAAGAAAGGCAAACACGGGCTGTGTCCCGATTGAAACATCGGGATAAACAGAGCAAGGCCCCTTTCCACCGCACAGGCTTTCCATTGCCTTTCTTCTGGCGCTGCTGGGCAAGCTCGTTCGTCCTTGGGAGAGCTCGGAATTTGGGAACTGCTATTATACTAGGTTAGGGTAGGGGGTTAAACCTGGTTTGCTAATATCCTCACCCGTCAAAGTAATTAGGAAAGGCTACTACAGTAATATCCTCTCCCAAGGAGAGGGGAAAAAAGGGCAGTGGGTTAAACCCAGTAGCCAAGAATACTAGTACAGGTTTTGCCTTACTATTGCCATTGCAAATGGCGCCATTGGCCTAGCATATCACCGCAGTAGAAAGCAACAACCAGCTTTGCACTAGCTTTTGATTTGCATTGCCAATTAAGAAAGCAGCGTGTGAGGGGGGATTGAGGATTGGGTACGCCTTTTTCTTACACTGTAATAGCTGTTGTTAGCTTTATGCAAGGGGATTATGCAAGCCTTGATTTATTCATCAATAGTTATTGTTTTTAAGGGTATTCATGCTTTCGCTTCGCTCAGGATTGCGACACTTTTGATCAAGCAAAAGTGGCTAGGCTTTCGCCGCCAATGAGGCGAGGCAAGGAGTTGTGTAGGGCTTTTGATTTGCATATTGCTGCTATACGCTTGATTTATCTCACTGCACCCCGCCCTTTGGGCACCCCTAAAGGGGAATAGGGATAAACAGAGCAAGGCCCCTTTCCACCGCACTGCCTCTCCATTGCCTTTCTTTTATCGCTGCTGGGCAAGCTTTTTCGTCCTTGGCAGCGTTAGGGATTTGGGAACTGCTATTGTGCTAGGTTAGGGCAGAGGGTTAAACCCGGTAGCCAAGAATACTAAGTACCGTGATCTCCTAAAAATCCCGTCATCTCGAATGAGCGCCTGCCTACCGCAGGCAGGCAAAAAGCAACAAACAGCTTTGCACTAGCTTTTGATTTGCATTGCCAAGTAAGAAGGCGGCGTGTGAGGGGGGATTGAGGATTGGGTACGCCTTTTTCTTACGCTGTAGTAGCTGTTATTAGCTTTATGCAAGGGGATTATGCAAGCCTTGATTTATTCATTGATAGTTATTGTTTTTACAGGTATTCATGCTTTCGCTTCGCTCAGGATTGGCAACCTTTTTATTAAGAAAAAGGCTGAAGCCATTCGGCGGCTAGCCGAGGCAAGGGTGTGTTTGGGGTCTATTGTAGCTAGGGTGTGTTACTAGCAAGGGACTTATCTCTCCGCTCTCTGCCGCGGGGGCATCAAACTTTTCCCTTGATGGAAAAGTATGCAAAAGATCAAGAAAGAACGATGCTTCCCCGCTCGCAGCCACCGCATGGCCCGCCGTTCTTTCATCCCAACGCTCTTCGTGCTATCATCGGCATTGATTTGGGAACTGGTATTGTGCTAGGTTAGGGCAGAGGGTTAAACCCGGTAGCCAAGAATACTAGCACAGGTTTTGCCTTGCTACTAAACATTGCTAATGGCGCCTGCCTGCGGTAGGCAGGCATACGGCCTAGCATGTCACCGTAGCCTACCGCAGGCACAATGTCATTAAGTTAAGGAGAAAAGCAAAAAATATTGTCATCCTGAGCCTGTTCGAAGGACAGATATTTTTTACTTTTTGAACGTTAATATGGTTCTTCGACACCAGCCACGGCTGGCAAGTGCTCAGACTAACATAGACCTTGCTTAACTTAATGACGTTGACAGTAGGCAGGCAGCTAAGAGAGATCTGCTAGAGTAGTTCATCTTAATAGATTTCTCCGTGCGAAGTGCACGTTGGAAATGACGGTTTACGTGAAGAACATGCTGTTTAGCGGAGAGATCTGTTATACTATCGGTTGGTGTCTCACCTGCCGAACTAATACAGGTTGTTGTTTATAAATTGCTATACTTTTACACCTCTTCAATGCATTAAAGTTAATACCTCAATTAACTATTTTACGGGTATATTAATTAAGTTAATTGTAAAATTATTTGATTTTTTTAGCTTCATTTCTTGCTCTTTTATCCTAAACTTATAGCATGAAAGCGAGTAAAAATGATGTATTTGATAAAGCGGTTTGTACGGAAGCACTGGCAACAGTACTTATAGAGTTATACTCGTGTACGTTGATGATGATAATAATAGAGTTCTGTCTCTCTAACAAGGTCATTTTATCCTAACTAATTGTGAAAATGTACATGATTTTGCTACAATAACTCCAATACTTATTTTAATCAATCTTATATTGAAAGATGTGTGTAATGGACTGATCCAGTTTAGAGTACTTTTAAACTGTTTTCACCTGTTAGATCTGAAGGGGTAAATTTTATCACAGCTTCTCCTATGACATCTTTCATCCGAACAAATCCAGTTGCTCTAGAGTCAACAGAATTCCCTCGATTATCGCCCAGCATGTACAGGTAGTCATTTTTGAAAGTATATGTTTTCCTTATCGAATCATTAATTAGATAAAGGCTTTTTTTTCGACTAACGATTTGCTTTCACCATTTGCAATAGCCATTTTATAGTAGGTATTAGTTTTGGAATTTAACTCAATGGTCATTCCAACGTATGGAACACGTAGATTTAGCAATGACTTTTTTAAATCTGCTCCTGCTTTTATGAAAGAATTTTTTGCAAATTCCCCTTCCATGGGTGTCAATTTCGGTGTTTTTGAAAATTTTAACACTATTTCCGATTCCTTTCTAGTTAGACTGGCATAGTATAACATTGGGTTAGCCGGGTCGGCTAGTAATTTGAAAGTGGTTTTCATTGAGTCTAAATAAAGGAAAAACCCCCTTTTTTTTGAGAGCTGGATTAAATATGTTCTCTGAACTCCAAGAGGAACTTCATATTTTTTGGCATTCCTAAATATTTCACCTCTTTCTTGGTTTAGTCGATCTCCTGGAATACCGATGCACCTTTTTATTATGTATTTTCCAGTACTGTTCTTAAAAACATAAATTTTATCTTGATCCACTTTTGCCCATGCAGTGCTTACCTTATCGATAAATACGACATCACCAGGGTAAATAGTTTTCATCCATAGATGAACTGGGAATGATAAATGGTTCAACAACAAATGCTTTTGCTAATCCTATTAGAGAAAGCAAGAAAAGCAGAAAAAATCCTCCTATTGTTAGGCGCTTTATCCATAATTTTGTGGTGTTAGCAGCCTTCCAGCAAAGTCTCCCAACTATAAAAGTAGATGTTAGCAATACAATTGTCAACGAAACAAGAGTTATCATGGCTTACCAACTTGAGGTTTTCTAACCATGAAATTAAAAATATTCTTGCCCAAAAGCCCATTGCCGTCCGTTCCTTCAATATGGCATAAAAAATTGCCAGTGATATCTGAGGTGTAGAGTTCTACTGTTGCAAAACCTTTTTGATCTGTTTTTACTTCTGGTCTCCAAAGAAGGGTGTTCCTAAAGTCTGGGACGTCGGCTTCTTGGTTAACATCATTATATACTGGTTCATAAAATACTTTGTGTTGCTGATACCCTTGAATTCTTTGTATATTGAATAGCGCCAATAACTGCTCATCAGTATATACTGGATACTTATAAGGTTCCTTCACAACTTCTTCAGCTCTATAGGCAACATAATGTATGGGCGGTCTTCCATCCATAAACCTTGGGTAGGCCTTTCCAATAACAGGTTTTTTCCCGTTTCCACATGATTGACAGTTCAACCAACCGCACATGCCCACATAGTCACTGCTAAAACCGATTTTGGCAATGCTGTCCAATTGTGCCATAAACTTGTCTCTAGGGGATAAACCGGTACCTATGCCACGTACCACAACCTGTTGCAGTGTGATTACTCCTGGAATCTTTGGAAGTATCACTAAAGTATCTATTTCATCCTTGTCTGCAATTGAAGCGCTGATTAACCCTTTTTTAACTATTATGCGAGTAATTTCTGAAAAATCTTCAGCTAATTTTATTTTTGCAGACTTTACGATTAGCTCATCTCCCAGTGGCTTAAGATAGGTATACCCACCATTAGCTTTTAGCATGGATTGGGGGGGTACTTGGAAATTGCCATTCTGTTGAACATGTACTAAGCTGTTTTGGTCAATTTTATCTGGGGTAATAACAAGTAAGGCTTTTGGCAAGGAAACTTTACTCTTTATATTACCAGTAATGGTCTGTTGTAGTTGCGTTTTGTTTGGGATTATTGATGACTTTAACTCTTCCCTTGACCATATGTATTTGCGCCAACCTTGGGTTAATAGTAGTAGGTTTAACTTTTCCTGACGATCGAGATTGCTGGGATCAAAATAATAACTTGCGTTTACTATAGAACCACGGATTTGGGTATGAAGGTGTGAATAGGAGCGGATATCTAACATGTCTAATGGGCTGCTGTATAGCGCATCATATATGCTAAGTCCTAAGTTCGCGCTAACTGGATTTCCTTTTTGATCGGATGTTTGTATCTTCAATATCATTTTCTCTTTCCGTCCGTACCCCACTTTGTTCATTTCGGTTTTAATGCTTAGCTCCTGATCCAGATTAACATAGATCAAACGTTCTGCAAGAGGTTCCATGTCCAAATTATAGATGGTCACCTCTACCAGCCCCTGCGGGTAATCCCTTGTAGGAACTTCAAAAAATAGGCTATCATTTCGCAGTTTTCCCTGAAAAAGGCCGAGCATGTTACCTCTATTTTGTGCCGAAATAAATATTTTGCTGCTAGATAATGTCTCAACAGATGAAGTTACAAGGAATTTGCATTTGTTGTGATCTTGTCTTATCAATCTTAGCACTGTACCGGTATGGTGTACTTCTGGAAACAGAAAATCCTGATTGCTACCAATTATTTTGATCTGGTACTGTTTCCCTGCCGTGGTTTTGATGCTAAATTTGCCCATACCCAGATGGGTACTGGAAAAATCTATTATTTTTTTTCCATCAAGCCATACTTCCCCGATTACATCCTTTGGTTGCCCATCAGGAGTAGTTGCCTTGAAGGCCACCACCTGGTCATGCCCAGCTACTAACTTCCCACCTTCGGGAAAAAACGAGACTGATATGTGATTTTCGTTTGTTGATGGTGGTAGTTCCAGCTTTTGCTGTATGAGATCACCAAGGTAACTTACCAAGACTTCTACGCTAACTCCTGAATCCAAAGGAGGTGATGGAAACATTAGTTTTGAAGTGCCTTTTGCATCAGTTGTGCCTCGGATCTTTTCTCCAGGAAATTTACCATTATGGATTTGTAGCATTACTTCAGCACCTTTTATGGGTATACTCTTATCCGAACTTACAATGGTAGTGATTTCTATAGCTGCTCTTCCAGATATTTGATTGGTATGGAAATCTGTTTTGACTTTAAGCTTTGGCTCTACCCTTTTTAGTATCCTCAGTTTTCTGATGGATTTGATTTGCTGCCCATCTTCCATTAGAGAGTTAGGCGTGAATGCGGCCAGCAAATAATCTCCAGGGATGATCGTATCGGGGAGCGTAAGTTGGCCAGCGCCAATGCCATTTATAATCAATACTTTCTCCTGCATAACCAATTTATTGGTGATTGATTGCAGCAACTGCACGTACAGTGTGGTATCAGAAAAGTTTGTAGCTAGAGAACGAGACTCCAGGATATATGCTTTGAACCATAGTTCTTCTCCAGTTTCATAGATGCCTTTGCTAGGCTGTATATAGATGGTACTACTTGGTAAGCTATATGCAGCTGAATCCAAGCATTTTACCAACCGATCTGTTGCCAGCTGTCCGAAGCCCTTTATAGAGAAAAGAGAAATAGTACTAACAGTTATCAGTAGCAAATATTTACGGAAAGACAGGATACCTTGCATAAATTTTTTGGATTGGATCTTTTTAGTTCATCGCTAACCTATCACTCAATCGCTCAAATGCCATACCATTTGCAGGGGATTGAAATTCATACTTACTCATCTTTTTTTCTTTCAGTTCTATGATCAATGGATAGATGCTGTTGTTATTCGAAAGTTCAAAGTAATTTTCACGGTCTATAAAAATATTGTTATGTTCCTTTATTTTAACACCGGTCTTTTGTTCAAGCAATTTTATAGATTCTACTCTTGTTAGTACAAATTTTACTTTTTTATTATTAATATGGTTTACCATAAATGCCTCTCCTTCTTGAATGCAACCCTTACAGCCAAGACCTGGCAGTACAACCACCCATTGTTCATCTCCGATGTGCTCAAAGGCAGCTATTAACTTCCTTGCAATATGATATTACTGCTTTTGTACAGTAATTATTCTTTTACTTGGAGCCTAGCTCCTCACCATCTCTATAAATGTAATTGGAATTTTTAAGCTTATAATTAGATGGTTAAAATGTGGGTGTAAATAGATAATATTTTGTAATTCAATAAGATATAGGGAGACTCTTCCAGGTCTTAGGCAACAGAACTGGCTACTATATTAATCATGGATATTTGATTTTGAGTTCTGTTATTAATTGCGGAGGTAGTTTAGGGTTATTCAAGAATGCTAACGCAGTTTCCCGTGATGGAAATTATGCAATCTTGAGCTTGCGAAAGCATGAATGCTACAACCAATAGCTGCTGATGAATAACATCAAGAAAGAACGATGCTTCCCTGCTCAATCCCAATGCGTGGCTCGCTTGCCTGCGGTAGGCAGGCCGTTGTTTCAGGCCAACGCTTTTGGACAGTGATGGACGAGGAATGGTAGGGTAATGGTCTAGGCATTTGGGTTTAACCCAATTCCCTATGCTAATAGCATATGTTTTGCCTTGCCACTGCCACTGCTGAAAATGCCATTAATTCCTATCGCCTGGTGTCTCACCTGCCGAAATATCGGGAAGTATTGGCTTATTATTTCTAAAAAATGGCACCAAAGCAAAGCGATGGCGCCATTAGCTAGAGTAATTAAGCCTTAGTGAAAAAACTTTCTATATCCCAACCCTAACACTATAGCAGCGATTAGGATGCCTAAGAACAAAAAGCTGTTGCTACTTTTAAGTTTTGTAGTGTTTTTGGTATTGTTGCTTAGCTCTTGCTGGCTACGCAAACGGTTCTGTTCTTTAAGCTTTAGCCCTTCGGCATTGAACTGTGTTTTATTGGTTAATGTTTGTTTGGAATGGTTACCATTTATAGTTACATATTCCGCTTCACCTACATAGCCACCAACCGTACTATAACTAAATTTCCCTTTCGGTTTAATCGTTAATCTAAATTCCGAACGGCTGGTATCTATTAACGTTTGTTGGTTAACCGAAAAGGATTTAGCCTTAACTTCGTTTTGCTGTACTGCCGTGTGTTGCGATGTTGCTATCGTTTGTTCTTGCTGCTTTTTGGCCACCCCGCAGCTCATAGTTAACAGTAGCAGTATGATACTAATGTACCTTTTCATACCCACCTCCTTTCGCAATCCAATCGGCATAGGCATAGATCGTGCGCATGTGCCTCCTTTTTTGGTACACACCATTACCTTCGCGACTGCCATCCATATTGGTATTGCCTTCAATACTGATAATCCAACTCTTCTCTTTTTTAACTACAAAGCCAACATGAGCAATACGTTTCAAATTAGCGTAATAAATGCCAAATAGGTTTGCGGGCAAGGGCTCCAAACTTTGCCTAGCTTTAGGGAATAAGGCGGGCGACCAAGCTGTACGTGGTTGTGCATATCCTGCAGTTTTAAAAACCCAGCTTACAAAAGCGGCACACCAAGGGTAGCCTTCTTTTAATCCCGTAGTTTGAAGGTATGCCGCCACAGCTTTGCCATCATTTCTACCCGTAGCCTCCCGCACGCCTAATTGCAACATGGCAATTTGAAGAATGCGCATGCGCTCTTTAGCATAAGGATCGGGGGTAATTTTATGTGCAAATCCTAACCGCTGCCCTCTAACCACTAAACTTTCTGTTATCAACCCTAAACCCTTCCTTCCCTCTACCTTTATACCCTCCGCCTTCTCGTTATCCGCCTTCCCACCTGCTAAAAGATGGCCGCTAGGCTCAGTAAAGCACCCAAAAATAACAAGGCATAAGATGCCCAATACATAACGAATTGTTGCCATGGTGTTAAAAGTTTAAAATGTGAAACGATTGTGTTAATTTTAGGTAGGCCGATTTTGAGCCAAATCCATTGCACTAATAGCCAGCAGGCAACGGTGATTATTGCGAAACTGAATATCGCAAATAGCCACAACTGCCAAATGCTTTGGTCTAGTAGGATTAGATTTGGTTGCTCATTCTGGAGCCACACTGGAATGAACTGCGCTAACAGGCAGATCGAGAACAGCACTATAATTTTAATGTGCGTTCTATAATTCGTCGCAAGGACTGGTTTTTCTAATTTTATTGTTTTCATTTTATTATGATTTATTTTGATAGATAATTCCTACGCCTATGATTATAGGCCGTTAGCATTTCAAAAAAGGTAGGCACCTTGTTTAATTTCAAAGTACCTACCAGGATTAAAAATTAATCGACCATAACCGCTACTTTTACCACGTTATTTGGTGTGTCTGTAATGGTGAGGTGGAAACTACTACCAGCTATTGGCTGGTTAGCTACAGTTGTTTGGAACAACCAATCCATCTTGTTGAGCTGTTGCACTGCAGTGCCTACTTCGAGTACATTGCCAGCCGCATCCTTTAGTTCTACCTGAACACTACGTATTTGGAAAGAGTCTACAATCCTGAAGAGTACAATATCACCTACTGCTCCGGTATAGGTTTCTAAGAAGGCCTTTCTTAATTCTGGTGCTTTAAGATAGTCTGCAAATGCTACATTGTAGGCGGTTTGTCCTATTTTTGCCTTATCCTGATAAGCCTGTTTCAAGATAGGGTCTTCTATTGCAGACTTTGCATAATAGGCGGCTTCGGTAAAACGATTACGAATCTCCTGTTGTAGGTCTGTTATTGGTTTGCTTGTTTTTTTTGCTCTACGAGCGATGATGGTTTGGTCTGCTCTTTGGCGGAATACCAACATTCTGCCGATTTTACCGCTAGCACCTTCCATTACTACATTGTCTTTTGACTTTGCCATGATTTCTAAATTTTAAATGTGAAGGGCTCTCGATGTCCGGCCGGTACACCTTGAACCCGAGACAAACATAGTGAGGTTGTTTAGGCTAGGCAATTTATGAGCTAGGTTGGGCTAAAGTTGGCTGAAATGGCTCGAATTGAGCTGCGCAATTTAATTATTTTGTGTCATTCATGTGTGGCTGATGTGTCGCTCTTGTGTGATTCATGTACCATTGTTGTATGGTTCATGTGTGATTGTTGTGTTTAGCTGGCTCTTAGCTGGTACCAAGGATGTATGAAAATAGTTAGTTTCCAAGTAGTATGTGTACCTACTAAGGTATACTCCTTTCAGGGGAAACCTTGCCGAGTCTCAAAAACTTTGTAAGCTTACGGACGTCTTATTTGAATGCCCTTTATCCTAACCAAGAACCTAACTATTATGGGCAAGCCAATACAGACTGTGTGTATATGATCCTATTAGAGAACAACAAACAACGGCTGAAATTTTTAGATAGATGGCAAACCGGTATACCAGAAGGAGATGTGTGTGCGGGATTGATAAAATGGATCAGGTAATCAAACAGAAACTATTCAATTGAACTGTTTTGTAGAAAATGAACTGAAGTGCTACTCAGCAGATTTCAGAGATCCAGCTTTACAACCTTTAGATGATCTTGATTTTTTTTGTAACATTCATCAGCTAGCAGTAATTAATTCATGTTGTTAGCTTGATTTTGAGGTGATTGATTTAATCCATTATATCTGGAAGGAAAAACTCCTTCGCTTTGTCAGGATAATTTTCAATGTAGTCAATTAGGGCAATCAAATTATATTTTAAAGGAACAGAAAGGTTTTTTATCTCACACCTTGTTTTTAAATAGTATAAGATATCCTGCATGCCAGATTCAGATGGTGAAAATTCTTGAACCAGGTTATCATTTATAAAATCGTCTTCAATCACTAACTCTTTAGGATTTGCCTTTAATTCTTTTTTATTGAGGTTGATTTTGGTAATGCCCACAAATTGAGGAAGGCCTCCCCGTTTCTGCCACCTAAAATACCCTATTATCCTAGTTTCTACTATGTTTTCATAATTAACATCTTGGGTACTTTCTTCCAATAGTTCCCTTTCCATAGTTTTTTTAATCGTTTTTATAAAATCGTTATCAGTAATGTCTTCATAATCACAAGACCCACTTCCGGTAGGTGCTATAAGGCCTTCTGAAAATTGTGAAATACCGCCTTGGGTCCAAAATACCATCTTATTATCCTTGGTGAATGCGATAGTGCTTCCTCCCATATTGTTGTTTAGCAGGGTGTCGGATATCGGTTTAAATGAGTTCTTGTAACCCTGCCTACGTGTAATCGGAAGTTCAATCTGGAGGTCAACAAATGGTTTTGTCGAATTACGATTTGCAATGTAGCATCCTGCAAGATCATTGGTAAGCATAGTGTCAAAGTAGGTTCCCTTATGACATTGAACAGGCTTGCCGACTAGAAGATCTTCGCTTAGGCATAATTTGTTCTCGTTGAAGAGTTTTTTACCATTGCTGTTCTTGAATTTAAGTTTGAAAAACAGTTTTAGCTTATCAAAGCGATCAAAAATAACTTTTTGTATTTCCAGATCCTTTCTGGTAATTATCAGCTTAATTTTTTCACTATTGATAAGGTATTCATTGATCTTAGGTGAAAAGTATATGGTATCCTTGAATTCTCCAATTTTACCATCACTTGCGATTTGAAGGAATGTATGTTCAATTTCAAGATAGCCTGGCGGTGGTTCTACTTCCTCATAGTTTCTATTCGGGTCTGGAGTAGTCAAACCGTGTGCAAGGATCATCTTTTTCTTACCATAGTTTAGGTAGATGGGACGAGCCTTTGAAAGCAAAGTTAGAAATGTTAAAATCAATACACCTGTATTATAACTCAAAATCCATTCCGATAAGAATTCTAGTGGGCTTTTGTTAGCGTGTTCTGGCAGGATTAGCGACGTTATGCCTTTATAAGAGGAGGCTAAAAAGAGGAATATATTTAGCAAAAGAAATAAAATTTCTGCCTTGTTTTTTTGGATGTAGGTCCAATTTAGGTAACGTAATTTGATAGTGTACCTGAATAGGTAGCTCCAATAATCAATCTTTTTTCTCATTGTTCTGTTTAAGCGTGCAATCGCCAATGGCAATTTGTTACATTTAATAATAACTAATTAGATATAAGTAGACTAGGCATAAAGTTGTTGCAAATTGGTAGGTAAAACATCATCAGGAAGAATGAGTAAGGATGGCCTACATTTCTTAGTATATCTTTCAAAGATGTTATCGTTCGATCCAGAGCAGCGAATTACAGTGCTGTCTATATGTTTCTTAAATGTTGTAGATAAGTCATAAGCAATGTTTTGAGCGTTGAGAATTAGATTGTTCCATTTTGTTGATTGTTTGGTGTATGCAAAATACAATTTTAAGTTAGAAATTCGTTGAAAAAACACGATTGTGTCAATTATTGAAAACGGCATTTGCCAACCTAGAGCTTAACAAAGCTATTGGCAGGCTGTAGTTTTATAAATTCAATGAAGTCTTAATGGTATTTTAAGAATTCGATTTGAAGCTTATCACAGGATTGATATAGCTATTATATCTTAATGGTTATTATTATTGTTTTTTTATTTTAAGTTAATCATGGGTTAATATCAAACCTTTTAAATTTTTTTGTAAAAATAATTAGCTATCTTAAATTAGCTATTGGTCGTGGCGTTTTTCAATTCTCCCTTTGCACAACAGCTAGGTTGTGGCCTTCGGGCTTGGTTTGGGTGCTATGGATAGCCATTATTGCAAGGTTTTGTTTATAAATCGCTACCCTTTCACACCTCCTTAATGCATTAAACTTAAAACCTCAATTAAATATTTTAAGGGTATATCAAATAAGTTAACTGTAAAATCATTTGATTTTTTTTGATTCATTTCTTGCTTTTTTACCTTAACTTATTAGCATGAAAGCGAATAAAAATGATGTATTTGATAAAGCGGTTTGTATAGAAGCACTGGCAACAGTACTTATAGAGTTATACTCTTGTTTATGGGATTTTACTTATTTTTTCACCTTTAAAAAAGAGCTAAAGTGCTACGAAGCAGATTTTAGAGATCCACATCTACAACCTGTAGATGACCTTGATTTTTTTAAAAATATCAATGATCCTGTGGTTAAACATGGCGTAATCATTTCATCAGTACTCATTGACTTTTCTGAAGCTTTTAACTTACGACACGGCCTTGATGCCCAAGCCTTGGTTGGCTATGAAAACGTTTCTTATGAAGAAGTAGAACGGTACCTGCCGAAACGCCCACTTAGTATGGTGAACAAAAGCTACGCTCGCCTATTTTTTTATTTCGAACGTTATTTAGAAGAAAGTATCAATTGTCTGTACTATTACTGTTGTGCCCTTTCTTTAGAAAGCTATCAGCTAAGGCCGGCGATGAAAAAGCAGCTCAATCAAATTAACGAGCACAGTTTTAGAGTAGTAAATACCGAAGATAATGAGATTGCGCTGCTGGCCAACTTGGCATTTATATTGAGTAAGGCAGACGAAAAGTTGAAAAACAGTATCAAAAAAGACGTTCGCAGACCAAAGTTTTGATTTTAAGTTGTTGTTTAAATAAACTATATCCTGATTTTTCAAAATAATAGGTTTCAACGGTAAATAGCTATGGTCATTTGTTTGAGCTTGTGGATGGCCGCTCGGCATAGCTATCGTGTCTGGAGCAAAATCTCTTAGCCTTACATGAGGATACTCAATTTGTTTTTCGGAAATTATCAGTTAAATTCATTCCAAAAAGAAGTATATGCGATTTTTGAAGTTATATTTGTTCTTTAGCAAATCACCAGGGCTTGATTTGATGGTGTTGTTCTTTTGTACACATTTTATCTTGCTGGTTCCATCGTTAAATTAACTTTGTTTGTGGCTACTCATCAGAAGGGGGTAATTTGAAGGATGTTTTTATAGTATCGCTTCAGAAAAAAATATAAACATGCCGTAAATAGCAAACAATAGCAAAGGTATGCCTAAAATAAATAACTCCACCTTATTTACAGTTTTGACAGCAAATTTATTTGCACAAAATCTGTCAATAATTAGTGTCACGATTGGTAATGGCAACCAGAGTAAGTTTACCCATCCCTGTAATCTCGAGTTCATTTCATTTAAATTAATCATGATTAAGGAGGAAATAGATAGGCCAACGATTAAAATCAGGCTTAATATATAGAATAGGGTAGGCTTACCAAAAATAGATTGTTTCATGGTGTTGGTAAATTTTAAGACCCATTAAGGTCTAATTAGATCGTATGGCGCAAAAATAGGTTTAAATAACTAGGCTACCTCATCGGTATATTGTTTTTGATTTTTGGCATGTAATTTTGATGCTATTGGTTATGGTTCCAAGATTTCTGTGTTAAATACTGCATTAATTCTGTTGCCTTGGTTAGGGCAGGGCTGGCCAATGGGTCGCTAAAAAAAACGGCTATTGGCCCCTCGCCAAAATAGAGGCCATCTGATACAAGAAAAGTAATCCTAACTTTTCCTGTAGGAGGCTGTGGCAATCTGGGCTTGTCCCAAATACCAATTTGGGTTACAATGGTTTCACTATTTGCGAACAAGTTATTGGTGATGGCATTTGCGATGCTGTCGTCGGTGGTTTCCCAAATTAACATTTTTCCCGATTGGTTGATATAGCGTGCTGTTCCATCCTTAAATGAAGCCAATACATCAAGCCCGTTTTCAAGTCCAACTTCCACAATTACCGCAAGCAGTTCTTTTTTAGATGGTTGATGTCCGCTAGCCCTTTGTTGGTGATAGGCAAGGATTTTTATTCTTGATTCAGTGTTTGTGTCATCAATGATTTTTTGTAGGTCACTGATTGAGCTTGATTCTGAAAGTAGAATGTCAAAAGGATAGTTAGAAGGTTGATGGGTTTTCTCTTGGTATAGATTTAGGTTATCACAAAAGAGTAGATGGTATACGAAATTGGTTGTGCTATCTGGATAAGGATTAATTGAAGTAGTTTGCATTTGTGGAGGTGATTTTTTTATAAAATTAAATAATCCCATAGCTGTTCATTATTTTGTAATCGTAGGTTTAAGCAATACCTCATACTCAAGCTTAGTTGTATCCTAAAAATTAACATCACCTCTGGATGCGTATCCGGTTACTGTTTGATTAAGCGAACGTCATGTCCATCTTACTACATTCTGCTGTAGAAAATAGTTTTAAAAATCATAAGATTGGCCCATCATCAGGCAGGTAAATAGCTCATTAATGTGTTAGTATCAGTTGGCAATAGTGCATATAGCTCATTGGGGTTTTGTATTTTTTCATAGCATGTAGCTTGATGCCTAATTGATGTTGCGCAGTTATTTCCGTAACGGATATCATTTTTCTCGACGTATTATTTTCAGATCTTCGCATAGCTGGTTTTCTAGTCATATCAGCAGTAACAAAATGGAAGCACTTACTTCGAGATTATTAACAATAACGCATGGTTTTAAGCTCTTTGAAAAAGAGGCAAAAGAAATTATACGCTCAAATTCCTTAAGGGATGCCAAGAACATTGGCCTTGAATTGCTTTTAAGCGAGTTTTACCAGGTTCGTTGCTGTGGGGTTTTTATCTTGGGATTAATGGCAGCTAAAGATCGATCTGTACTTCCCTTATTGAAAGCGCAGGCTCGCTTAGATGGGAGCTGGCAGGTTCAGGAAATTATCGCTAAGGGCTTTGATCAGTTTTGTAAAGATACTGGTTATGAACTTTCACTTGCTGAAATCAGGGATTGGCTAGGCGATGCAAATCCAAATGTATGTAGGGCAGTTACTGAGGGCTTAAGAATTTGGACAAACCGCGACTATTTCAAAAACCATCCTCAGATTGCTATAGATTTAATTAGTGCCAATAAAGCAAATAAGAGCGAGTACCTTCGGATGTCGGTAGGAAATTCTTTGAGAGATATTCGCAAAAGATATCCCGACCTCATCGAAAATGAGATCATCAAATGGGATCTTACCAATAAAGAAGTTGCGTTTACCTATCAATATGTACTAAAAAGGCATTAAACGATTTATACAATGGATGATTTAAAGGCTTTGGATCTTTTAAGGATTTGGTAGCCGCTATTTTCATGGTTTTCATTATACCGGATCAATGTTTATTGAAATGCAGCTGTTAACTGGTGTGCAGATACTTTAAACTATAGGTTCCAAAATCACCGATTGTGGGCATCGATATGCTGCTGGAAACTTACCTTTGCTGCATTTCATGAGTATATTTTCTGCTCAGGAATAAATGAAATTGAAAGTTTGATTGCTACAATAAACTATTTATTACTTACTAACCTCAGCCGCAACATTCGCCGAACTGTAGATTAACGCTGTTTTAGATCGCAGATTTGATTGCTTATTGAAACACTTTTTGTTCTGCTAATCTGATATCATTCCAAGTAATTAATTGAATATCACTTCTTTTCATGCGCAGTTCATTTTCTTTACTGGTAAAACTCTCAAGATCAATCTGCCTCCATTCAGAACCAAAATTAGGGTGGTTTACAGTTACAGCTTTCATCTCATCGTCATCATATGCGGGATGAATCAATATGATGTTTAAGCCAGGTACCATATCTTCAAAAACTTGCTCATAATATTCAGGTAATTTGCCTGATTCATATATTTCCCATATTCCGTAATGTGCCTTATCAATGCGCAAATCTTTTTTGTTTAAATTATGCGCTGGATCAAGCCCAACCATTTCCATTAACTGTGTGCCAATCAGTATTGGAAGATGATATTGCTCACCTAATTCTCTGTATATCTGGAAAAATTCTGGACTTGAGCCCATGCTGTACATATGGGAATCAAGATGTGTTGGTTTTAAACCAAAACTTATAGCCCTTTCAATTTGAGCCTGAAGTTCTTTTTTTACCTCCTCAACTCTGGCATTTTCCTTAAGAAGCGCTCTTTTCTTGTAGAAAAAACCATTACTGTCTACCAAGCTGGGAACTTCGGAAACAGGCAAAACAGGTCCGAATTTATAGGTTTCCCATTCACAGGTTAATGTTAAATGAATTCCATTATCAAATTGGGGATTATCCTTAGCAAATACAACCATTTCATAAAACCAGGGGCAGGGAACCATTATACTATACGAGTTAACGATCCCATTTTCTAGTGATCTAATTGTTGCCCTATTCTGAGAATGGGAAAGTCCGGCATCATCTGCATGTATAATTAACAATTTGGTATGCTCAGGGAAGCCTAATTTTTCTGCTAAGTTCATTATTTGATTGCTTTTTAATGGAGCCAATTTTGTAATTATCGATGTTTCTGAGCCAAATATAGAATTTTTGGCAAAGCTATCCCTACCATAGCTGTAATTGCATACTTGTATTTGCAGCTATGAAATAGGATAAGCTAGCGCAAACTAAATCTTTAATAAAAAATATGCACTTAGCTCAAGAGCTCAAAAAAATTAAAAGGCGAATGAATTCGCATGATCTGGCAATTAATCCCAGTTTACTGATAGCGATTGCACTTGATCAAAAACTGATTAATAGTACCCAACAGAAAATAAGTGATTTTTTCCAGCATATTTACCTTTCAAGAATGACAGTAAATGGAAAAGAAGCATCACCATTCAGCATCTCTTGGATATGCAGTCTGGGTTTGATTGTGAAGAGTTCAACGATACCAAAGACTGCGAAACGGCCATGTCAGCAAACAGTAACTGGGTTAAAGTTCGTGTTTAAGTTCATTCCACTCGGCCATGCATTTCTGGTACAACCAAATATCGTTTTCTAGGTCCGAATGGGCCGGGTTTTTAAGATAATTATGATCACATTCATTCAGCGAATCATGGTTTCCGTTAACGCTGCTAAACAATTGGTTCATCAATATTAAAAAGGCACTCATTCCAATTACCAATATGGCAAAGGGTACATAGATGGGAATACGCCTAATGCCCAAAGGAAAAAAAATGATTGAAAGCATTAGGATAGCTAATCCAATAAGAATAACGACAAGGGGATTTTTAAAATTGATTTGATGCATAATGCTAGCATGCATAATGGAATGCGATTGTTGAAGATCTGGTAAAGCTAATTTGGTAAAGTGTAGTTGAGGAGGTTCCATAAAAATAAATTAAGGGTTTATTAGCGGTTGGAATAATGGGCTTTAAAATAAATAACCTGTGGCAGCGTTTTGGTCATGGCGGCTGCCACAGCGTTAAAATTTAGTTTTGGTAGGCTATGGTAAATACTAAAGTGTCTTCCGTCTGATAAGGTGTATCGGCAGCATAACGGTAATTGGATTCTTTTTTAATCCAGATAAATTTGCCTTCGCCTTCTTCTTTACGTTTTTGGGTTGGTACCGGTTCTTCCTTAACCAAACTAATGGCCTTCCTAGCAGCAATAAACTGGGCGGTTGCTGTTGCAGCAGCTACAATAAATAGATTGTCTATGGCTTCAAGGTAGGCAATTTGGCTGGGTTCAAAATTGAAGCGGCTGATGAGCCAACTGCGGAAGTTGGCTAAAATGGCCGCAACTTCCAGTGCCAATTCGCTGTCAGATAATTGATAAAGTTCGGCTAAAAGTGCCTGTAGCCCAGCTGGGCTAAATTCATGTTTATTCATTGTTTTAGGTTTAGGTTGTGCACTGCAATAGGCAATGCTGGTTTAAATTTAAAACTTAGAACCTTGCGTAGGGTACGCCTAGGGGCAATATTGAAATATCTGGGCTTATTTTGTAAGTATCTGGTAACAGCATTTTAGGTTAATAAAGAAAAACGCTCCAACTGCGTCACCATCAAGCGCTACAACTTATATGTTTGCTGGTTGAAATTTGCTCTTGTATTGAAATTTTCCTAATTTGTTAAAAACAGCTGCCTATGTATTCGCAAATTAATCTTCAACAAGTAAACCAGGAAGCATATATCTCTGCTCGTTTACGCTTCGGTATAACCGTAGTAATCACTTTAACTTTAGTGGCCATCAGTGCGCCATATCCCCTAAAAGAGTTGGTTTTTACGAAAGATTTTTATCATTCGCTCATTGTCAACTATATCATGGCGGGCCCAATTATTTGGGCATTACATTACTGTAATAAAAGCTTGGATAATTTTTACCCCTGGCAAGCCCGTACTTTATTAAGACCTATACTTCAACTTGTTTTTGGCATAGTGGGTATTCTTATCATCAATACCCTACTGGTGAGGGCCATATTTTCCATTTATGATATCGACTTTGAAAAAAGTAGGTTTATGGAAAATATTTTTCCCTTAAATATCATAATGGTTATTGCCGCCAATGTATTTCTGTTTTTACGCCAAAGACGAAGTTACCGTAAACACCAGCGAATAGCGGAGGAAGCCTATGCCAAGCGATGGCTCGCCTCAGAAATGAGGTGGCTCAACTTACCTTTAACCAGTATGTTTAATTTCTGTTTATATCAAGGTCAGCAGCTAATCCCTGTTAGTTCTAGGTCAAAAACGATTCCCTTAGCTTTGCCATGTGATCAATCTTTGGCTACAAGAGTTTTGAATATACCATTATATACTGGTCAGGATCTGTTTTGGGGTGATGTTAAGGTGGTTATCATTAAGGAGTATTTTAAAAATTTAGAGGGTACCCATGCTTGGGGCAAGACTTTGGCTACAAGAGTTTTGAATATACCATTATATACTGGCCAGGATCTGTTTTGGGGCGATGTTAAAGTGGTTATCATTAAGCAGTACTTTAAAAATTTAGAGGGTACCCATGCTTGGGGCAAGACTTTGGCTACAAGAGTTTTGAATATACCATTATATACTGGCCAGGATCTGTTTTGGGGAGATGTTAAGGTGGTGATCATTAAGCAGTACTTTAAATATCTAGAGGGTACCCATGCTTGGGGCAAGATAAGTGTGGATATAAACGAGGTAATTTTTATGCAAACGGCTAGTAACAAGGGTGTTTTTTTCACTAGAAATAATAAGAAATATAAAATGCGATATACTGCTGATGACTTAAGGGAGCGTTTGGATCCAGATCATTTTGGCGAGGCATTTGGCAAACGTTTTTATGCCTATAACATCATCAGTGCTGTTGATACTAGAAAACGGAAAGGGCTGCTGTCAGTTAAACCAGAATATGCCTTTATTACCAAGCATCAATTGAGCAGGAGATTAATGTATATTTTCGACGCAGAATATAGAAAATTTCTAAATAGGCAATAATGTTAACTAGCAGCATAAATTGTAAGATTTATCTTGCATATGAGATTTAGTTTGGTTAAATTAAGCTAGCTATTGGTCATGGCGTTAATTGTTATTAATTACTATACAGCACAATAAGGCTAAGCCTGATGGAGTGATTGTGATGGCAGCCTTAGCGTGGTGCTTGGTTTAACCTTAAACGCATTTACCATGAACAAGATCGATACTTTAATTGGAGTTCTCTATCAGATAATTGAAATTTTATATAAGATATATTTACTCCTTAAACACAATCCTAGTACCCAACAATTGCAGCAACTCCCAGCCGATGAGTTGATGACCCGACAACAGGTAAAAGATTACTTAGCGATAAGTGAAAGCACCTACAAAAGGAAAGTCAAAGATGGCACGTTGATTCCCTTAAAATTACCAGGGGGCGATCGTTTTCGCAAAGCCGAATTATTATTAGCTTTTGAGGAGAGTAGGAGGAGAGGGAGGGTTTAGAAGCCTAGCCGCTATGAATTTTGTGGTTTTGGTAAAGGATGCAAGCCTCCTCTCTAAAAGAGAGTGGAATGAGGGAAGGTGGGTTAAACCTGGTTGCATAAGGCCTCACCCGTCAAAGTAATTAGGAAAGGCTACTGCAGTAACATCCTCTCCCAAGGAGAGGGGAATAAAGGGCAGTGGGTTAAACCCGGTTGCTAGAGCTAGGAGCACAGGTTTTGCCTTGCTACTGCCATTGCTAAGGGTGCTTATGGCCTAGCATATCACCGCGGTAGAAAGCAACAAACAGCTTTGCACTAGCTTTTGATTTGCATTGCCAAGTAAGAAAGCAGCGTGTGGTTAAGGATTGAGCATTGGGTAAGCCTTTTTCTTACGCTGTAGTAGCTGTTGTTAGCTTTATGCAAGGGGATTATGCAAGCCTTGATTTTTGCGACACTTTTGATCAAGCAAAAGTGGCTAGGCTTTCGCCGCCAATGAGGCGAGGCAAGGAGGTGTGGTGGGTCTATTGTAGCTAGGGTGTGTTACTAGCAAGGGATTTATCTCTCCGCTCATGCCGCGGAGGCAAATACTTTTTTTAAACGAAAAAAGTATTCAAAAACGTTTTCGCTTGCCCTAAGGCAGCCTTTCGCTCAGGCCCAACTCACAAGAAAGGCAAACACGGGCTGTGTCCCGATTGAAACATCGGGATAAACAGAGCAAGGCCCTTTCCACCGCACAGGCTTTCCATTGCCTTTCTTTTGGCGCTGCTGGGCAAGCTCTTTCGTCCTTAGCAGCGTTAGGGATTTGGAAACTGCTATTGTGCTAGGTTAGGGCAGAGGGTTAAACCCGGTTGCATAGTCCTCACCCATCAAAGTTAATAGTACTTGTTCTGTACTACAGGCCTCTCCCAAGGAGAGGGGAATAAAGGGAGGTGGGTTAAACCCGGTTGCATAAAGCCTCATCCATTACTCGTTCCGTCATCTCGAACGCTGTTTAGCGGAGAGATCTGTTAAGTTAAATTCGTCGTATAGATTTCTCCTACGTCGAAATGACGAATTATCGGCTGGTGTCTCGCCTGCCGAAATATAGAGGGTATTCGCTTTTTAAATGGCACTATGTTAGGGCAGAGGGTTTAACCCAGTAGCCAAGAATAGTACCCAAGTTTTTGCCTTGCTACTGCCATTGCTAAGTGCGCGAACGGCCTTCGGATCGTAGCGAGGAGAATAGTTAATTGTTTCTAAGATAGCTTCTATCTAGCGAAGATTAGCAAAATGGAGAAGTGGAGGTTGCAAACCGTAATGGCTCATTTTGCGGTTTAAAAACATCCCGATATTTATCGGGAGACGTATTATCCGACGTTAGGATCCGGCAGCCTTGATTTTTGTGGAACTTTTTATCAAGAAAAAGTTCCTAGGCTTTCGCCGCCAATGAGGCGAGGCAAGGATGTGTTTGGGGCTTATAATTTTGCATATTGCTGCTATACGCTTGATTTATATTACCGCACCCCGCCCTTTGGGCACCCCTAAAGGGGAATAGAGATAAACAGCGCAAGGCCCCTGCCGTCCTTAGCAGAGTTAGGGATTTGGGAACTGCTATTGTGCTAGGTTAGGGCAGAGGGTCAAACCCTTTGCATAAAGCCTCACCCATTGCTCGTTGCGTCCTCGACGATAGGAGAGATCTGTAAGTTCATCGTAATAGATTTCTTTCCGAAATCCGATAGCTATCGGATCGGAACTGGCTCGTGCGAAAAGCACGTTCGGAATGGATGGTTTACGGAAAAGCATGTACTACGGAAAGACGGAAAGAGGGTTTAATTCAAACCAGTATATAGGTGTTATAGCAGCTATTTTTATGGAAATCATTTAGGATGAATTACCAATGGGCTATACCTTTATGCAGCCATTCCAATTGGCGTTTACCGTAACCTATTTAGATTTTTATAGCTGTATTTAAATCGTAACATTTATTATATATTTGTGAAGGCAATTGCAATTGTGAGCTACGTTTAACCGAAATAGTTGTTTAAACATGGTATTTGAATTGCATTTTTAAGCTCCTTTCAGGTTTGAAAAAGCCTGATAACCAGTATAGCATGCCCATAAAATTTGTCGATAAAAAACAATTTACATTAAACAATAGCCATTAATTGCATAAGCTAATGAAAAAAAAGTTTAAGGCCCAGCTCCACTTTGGGTTTGTATTTACCCTATTGTTGATGGGCGGCTTAGGCGGCCAGTTTGCAAAGGCCCAAACCTTACCTGTTGGTTTATTAAAGAATGTAGAAGACCAATACAGGCGCCAACAGCTCATTGGAGCAGACAGTTTGGAAAGCTCTTATCTCATTCGTCCAATTCAATTGCCAGCAGCAAGTTTGTTCAAAAAGCAGCTCTACCAAAACGAGAAAGGGAACCTAAAAGTGTTTTTGTTGCCATTGGTAGTGCAGCAGCAATTTAATGGGCACCATCCTTTTGGCAGTAATGATAATTCGATGGTGGCTGCAAAGGGTTATCAGGCTATGGTATCTGGTGGTTTTTATGCGGAGGCTGGCCCTTTGCGCATTCAATTACGCCCCGAGTATGTATATGCAGCTAACAGCAGTTTTGCAACGCCCGAAACCGTAGGTAACCATTTGTATTATGCCTACCCCAATTTGGTTTATAATCGAATAGATAATCCTTCCAGATTTGGAAATGAAGCTTACCAAAAAGGGAGCTGGGGGCAGAGCAGTATCCGCTTAAATTTTGATCCCATCTCTTTTGGCTTATCTACCGAAAGCCTGTGGTGGGGGCCTGGCATTAAAAACAGTTTATTGATGAGTAACAATGCCCCAGGCTTTAAACACCTTACCTTAAATACCACTAAACCAGTTGACATCAGCATAGGAAAAATAGAAGCACAAATTATAGCGGGTCGTTTGGAAGATTCTGGCGTAGCCATGCCTTTAGCTAAGGCCAATACCAATTACACCTTTTTAGCTAAGCCAGACAATTGGCGCAGCATTGCTGGATTGGTATTTACCTACCAACCTAAATGGGTGCCGGGTTTGTACCTGGGCTTTGATAGAACCGCGGTTGCTTACCATAATGCCACAGACAGTGCCACTACTTTCTCTTCATTTTTTGGTCGCTTTGTACTGCCCGAAAGTCATGCCGAGGTGTATTTCCAGGTAGGTCAAAATAAACATACACCCAATGATAAGGGTTCAAGATTAGCTTCTACCGCTTATGTAGCAGGTTTTAATAAATTGGTCCCTTTAAAAGCGACAGATCAGTACATCCAAGTGGCCATAGAGTTTAGCCAGTTAGAAGCGCCAAGAGGAAAGGGTATCAATGTAAAACCATCTTGGTATACCGATGTGGCTGTGATGCAGGGTTATACCAATAAAGGGCAGGTAATAGGTGCCGGAATTAGTCCGGGTGGTAACATGCAGAGTTTGGATTTGAACTGGGTTAAAGGCTTTAAACAGATTGGCTTTGGAATAGAAAGGATCGTCAATAACAACGACTTTTTCTATGGTGCGGGTTTGCCAATTGGGGATGTAAGAAGACACTGGGTTGATCTGGCCTTTAAAGGCAATGTAGGTTGGAATTTTGATAAATTGATCATTAATGCCGAGTTGGCCTATGTCAATTCCCTTAACTACCAATGGCAATTGATCGAAGATGGGAGTTTTTATTGGAACGTGCCGAGGGTAGATGCGGCTAATTTTCATGCCAAGATTGGCTTAATGTATAATTTTTAATGCAGATTGGAATGAAGAAACCTATTTTTGGAGCCAAGGCAAAAACACTTGCTTTGCTTGTTGTAAGTTCATTTTTTAGCGCAAACCTTTTTGCACAGACTTTACCTGTTGGTGGCTTATTGCCAGGCATGGAAGACCAATTAAGGCGCCAGCAATTGTTGGGGAGAGATAGTTCTGGCACTTCCTTTATGTTAAGGCCCTTGCAGCTCAATAACCTTATATTTAATGCAGATACTGGTGCGGCTGGTCTTTCGGCTGCTTATTTCAGCAAAACACTTTATCAATCTGCCAATGGCAAGGCGGCCGCTTATTTGTTGCCGGTAGTATGGACGAGCCAATTCAATAGCCACCATCCTTTTGGCAGCAACGATGGTTCGATGATCAGGAGTAGAGGCTTCCAAACGCAATTGTCTACCGGGCTATATGCTAAAATAGGCCCATTAAGTGTGCAATTGCGCCCTGAAGTGGTGTTTGCCCAAAATCGTGATTACCTTGCCTTAAGTGAAACTGGTGCTAGTTATGCTGGTTTATATAACCGCATTGATTTTCCAGAACGATACGGTACTGGCAGTTATACCGACGTCAATTGGGGCCAAAGTAGTGTGCGTTTAACATTCGATCCCGTTGCTATTGGCATTTCGAACGAAAATTTATGGTGGGGACCAGGTACACATAATTCTTTGCTGATGAGCAATAATGCTGCAGGCTTCAAACACGCCACCTTAAATACCAGCAGGCCAGTACAAACTGCGATTGGTTCTTTCGAAGGGCAAATTATAGCTGGTAAACTAGAAGCATCTGGTTACGAACTTAAAGGGGCTGGCTACCGTGCCAAATCGCAAAATTGGCGATACATCAATGCCATTACGTTAACCTATCAGCCTAAATGGATCCCTAATTTATACATCGGGGTAGATCGTTCGTTTTATGTATACCGTAAAGACATGGCCAGAAGTTTTAAAGGTTATTTCCCTATTTTTACCGCAACACTTAAAAAGACCATCACTACGGTAGGCGAGACGGAAAATGTGACGGAAGAGGCGGTTAACCAAGACCAATATTTTTCGGCCTATGCCCGGTGGGTATTGCCAGAAGCTAAGGCTGAGGTTTATTTCCAATTTGGCAGAAACGATTTCTCTTATGACATGCGGGATTTTATGTTAGAGCCAGAGAGCTCGCGGGCCTATATTGCAGGTATGCGCAAATTGGTGGCCTTGCCTCAAAAAGATACCTATATCCAGTTGGGGGTGGAGCTTACGCAAATGCAGGGTTCCAATACAGGTACCTTGCGTAACCAGCCCAACTGGTACCTACATTACGTAGCTGCAGGTTATACCAACAAAGGCGAGATTATTGGAGCGGCCGTTGGACCAGAAAGTAACCAACAAACCTTCGAAGTAAGTTGGGTACAGGGCCTCAAAAAGATTGGCCTGCGCTTCGATCACCTCAATCATAATGTGGCCTTGGCTAAAATTGTAGATGGCGAAAAACAATACTGGAGTGATTTGGTTTTTGGTGGTCATTTTGATTGGAATTATAAAAACTTAATTTTTAATTCGCAATTAAACTATATCCAGTCTAAAAATTACCAATATTTAACTAAAAGCGAAGGTAATTTGGCGCTTAAGCTAGGGATTTTCTATAATTTTCAGTAACTGAAAATTTTGTAGCGCTGGGTGTTAACGTGTTTTGAAATAGGAGCTGTGTTGGGGGTTATAGCAATGGATAAATGGCACTAGGTTCAGGCAGTGGGTTAAACCCGGTAGCCAAGAATACTAGTACAGGTTTTGCCTTGCTACTGCCATTGCTAAGGGCGTATACGGCCTTCGGATTGTAGCGAGGAGAATTTTATCTTCGGGAAGGCGAGGCAAGGATGTATGGTAGCCATTAACTGATTTTGCTGCTAATGCAGCGATTTTTTTTAACGCTCATGCCGCGGGGCAAATACTTTTGAGCCCAAAAGTATTCAAAAGGCTTTCGCTTGCCCTAAGGCAGCCTTTCGCTCAGGCCCAACTCACAAGAAAGGCAAACACGGGCTGTGTCCCGATTGAAACATCGGGATAAACAGAGCAAGGCCCCTGCCACCCACAGGCTTTCCATTGCCTTTCTTCTTTCTGCTGCTGGGCAAGCTCTGCGTGCTATCAAAGTTAATATTATAGCAATGGATAAATGGCATTAGGTTCAGGCATTGGGTTAAACCCGGTAGGCAAGAATACTAGTACAGGTTTTGCCTTGCTACTGCCATTGCTAAGGGCGGATACGGCCTTCGGATTGTAGCGAGGAGAATTTTATCTTCGGGAAGGCGAGGCAAGGATGTATGGTAGCCATTAACTGATTTTGCTGCTAATGCAGCGATTTTTTTTAACGCTCATGCCGCGGGGCAAATACTTTTGAGCCCAAAAGTATTCAAAAGGCTTTCGCTTGCCCTAAGGCAGCCTTTCGCTCAGGCCCAACTCACAAGAAAGGCAAACACGGGCTGTGTCCCGATTGAAACATCGGGATAAACAGAGCAAGGCCCCTGCCGCCCACAGGCTTTCCATTGCCTTTCTTCTTTCCGCTGCTGGGCAAGCTCGTTCGTACTATCAAAGACAGGAATTTGGGAACTGCTATTGTGCTAGGTTAGGGCAGAGGGTTAAACCAGGTTGCATAAAGCCTCATCCATTACTGGTTCCGTCATCTCGAACGCTGTTTAGCGGAGAGATCTGTTAAGTTAAATTCGTCTTATAGATTTCTCCTACGTCGAATCCGATAGCTATCGGATGACAAATTATCGGCTGGGTGTCTCACCTGCCGAAATATAGTGGGTATCCGCTAGTTAAATGGTGCTAGGTTAGGGCAGAGGGTTAAACCTGGTTGCATAGTCCTCACCCATCAAAGTTAATAGTACTTGTTCTGTACTACAGGCCTCTCCCAAGGAGAGGGGAAAAAAGGCAGTGGGTTAAACCCAGTTGCATAAGGCCTCGCCCGTCAAAGTAATTAGGAAAGGCTACTGCAGTAACATCCTTCCGATGAAGGTCGGAACAGGTCTTCCCAAGGAGAGGGGAATAAAGGGCAGAGGGTTAAACCCGGTTGCATAAGGCCTCACCCGTCAAAGTAATTAGGAGAGGCTACTGCAGTAATATCCTTCCGATGAAGGTCGGAACAGGTCCTCCCAAGAAGAGGGGATAAAAGGCAGTGGGTTAAACCCAGTAGCCAAGAATACTAGTACAGGTTTTGCCTTGCTACTAACATTGCCAAGGCGCTTGTGGCCTAGCATATCACCGCAGTAGAAAGCAACAAACAGCTTTGCACTAGCTTTTGATTTGCATTGCCAAGTAAGAAAGCAGCGTGTGGTTAAGGATTGAGTATTGGGTACGCCTTTTTCTTACGCTGTAATAGCTGTTGTTAGCTTTATGCAAGGGGATTATGCAAGCCTTGATTTTTGGCAACCTTTTTATTAAGAAAAAGGTTGAAGCCATTCGGCGGCTAGCCGAGGCAAGGGTGTGTTTGGGGTCTATTGTAGCTAGGGTGTGTTACTAGCAAGGGATTTATCTCTCCGCACCCCGCCCTTTGGGCACCCCTAAAGGGGAATAGAGAGCGCAAGGCCTCTTTCCGCCGCGCTGCGCCTCTCCATTGCCTTTCTTTTCTCGCTGCTGGGCAAGCTCTGCGTGCTATCAAAGTTAATGTTATAACAATGGATAAATTGCACTAGGTTCAGGCAAAGGGTTAAACCCGGTAGCCTAGTCCTCACCCATCAAAGTTAATAGTACTTGTTCTGTACTACAGGCCTTCCGATGAAGGTCGGAACAGGTCCTCCCAAGGAGAGGAGAATAATGGGCAGAGGGTTAAACCCGGTTTGCTAATAGCCTCATCCATTACTGGTTCCGTCATCTCGACGATTGGAGAGATCTGTTAAGTTGTACTCGATGCGTAGATTACACCTTATCGGCTGGTGTCACGCCTGCCGAAATTGGAGGGAATTAAGAGTTGTGGGTTAAACCCAATTGCATAGTCCTCACCCATCAAAGTTAATAGTACTTGTTCTGTACTACAGGCCTTCCGATGAAGGTCGGAACAGGTCCTCCCAAGGAGAGGAGAATAATGGGCAGAGGGTTAAACCTAGTAGCCTAGGATAGTACCCACGTTTTTGCCTTGCTACTGCCATTGCTAATGCGCATACGGCCTAGCATATCACCGCAGTAGAAAGCAACAACCAGCTTTGCACTAGCTTTTGATTTGCATTGCCAAGTAAGAAAGCAGCGTGTGGGGTGGGATTTGAGGATTGGGTACGCCTTTTTCTTACGCTGTAATAGCTGTTGTTAGCTTTATGCAAGGGGATTATGCAAGCCTTGATTTATTCATCAATAGTTATTGTTTTTAAGGGTATTCATGCTTTCGCTTCGCTCAGGATTGCGACACTTTTGATCAAGCAAAAGTGGCTAGGCTTTCGCCGCTAATGAGGCGAGGCAAGGATGTGTTTGGGGCTTATAGTTTTGCATATTGCTGCTATACGCTTGATTTATCTTACCGCACCCCGCCCTTTGGGCACCCCTAAAGGGGAATAGAGATAAACAGCGCAAGGCCCCTGCCGTCCTTAGCAGCGTTAGGGATTTGGGAACTGCTATTGTGCTAGGTTAGGGCAGAGGGTTTAACCCGGTTGCATAGTCCTCACCCATCAAAGTTAGTAGTACTTGTTCTGTACTACAGGCCTCTCCCAAGGAGAGGAGAATAATGGGCAGAGGGTTAAACCCGGTTGCATAGTCCTCACCCGTCAAAGTTAATAGTACTTGTTCTGTACTACAGGTCCTCCCAAGGAGAGGGGAATAAAGGGCAGTGGGTTAAACCCGGTTGCTAGAGCTAGGAGCACAGGTTTTGCCGTGCTAGTTCCATTGCTAATGGCGCATACGGCCTTCGGATCGTAGCAAGGAGAATTTTATCTTCGGGAAGGCGAGGCAAGGATGTATGGTAGCCATTAACTGATTTTGCTGCTAATGCAGCGATTTTTTTTAACGCTCATGCCGCGGGGCAAATACTTTTGAGCCCAAAAGTATTCAAAAGGCTTTCGCTTGCCCTAAGGCAGCCTTTCGCTCAGGCCCAACTCACAAGAAAGGCAAACACGGGCTGTGTCCCGATTGAAACATCGGGATAAACAGAGCAAGGCCCCTGCCGCCCACAGGCTTTCCATTGCCTTTCTTCTTTCCGCTGCTGGGCAAGCTCGTTCGTACTATCAAAGACAGGAATTTGGGAACTGCTATTGTGCTAGGTTAGAGCAAAGGGTTAAACCAGGTTGCATAGTCCTCACCCATCGAAGTTAATAGTACTTGTTCTGTACTACAGGCCTTCCGATGAAGGTCGGAACAGGTCCTCCCAAGGAGAGGGGAATAAAGGGCAGTGGGTTAAACCTGGTTGCATAGTCCTCACCCATCAAAGTTAATAGTACTTGTTCTGTACTACAGGCCTCTCCCAAGGAGAGGGGAATAAAGGGCAGAGGGTTAAACCCGGTTTGCTAATAGCCTCACCCGTCAAAGTTAATAGTACTTGTTCTGTACTACAGGCCTCTCCCAAGGAGAGGGGAATAAAGGGCAGAGGGTTAAACCCGGTTGCATAGTCCTCACCCATCAAAGTTAATAGTACTTGTTCTGTACTACAGGCCTTCCGATGAAGGTCGGAACAGGTCCTCCCAAGGAGAGGGGAATAAAGGGCTGTGGGTTAAACCCGGTTGCATAGTCCTCACCCATCAAAGTTAATAGTACTTGTTCTGTACTACAGGCCTTCCGATGAAGGTCGGAACAGGTCCTCCCAAGGAGAGGGGAATAAAGGGCTGTGGGTTTAACCAGGTTGCATAGTCCTCACCCGTCAAAGTTAATAGTACTTGTTCTGTACTACAGGCCTCTCCCAAGGAGAGGGGAATAAAGGGCTTAAGTTAAATCCTGTGCCTATATCAATTGCATAGGCTTGCCTCTTTACTGCCAAGCTAGGCATGAATTAGCTCTTAAGCCAGTAGGTGATTAAAAAAAGCCATATAGTTTACAATTTTCGCTCACTATCATACTTGATTTTCCCCCTTTTTGATGCTAATTTCATGCTTTAATTGGGTGTTTTTTTATCATTTTCTACAATTGTTGAAATTTTAGCTTAAGGATTTGTCCTAAATAGCTAAAAATTGCCTAAATGCCATTAAATTCATGTTAATTGGCGGTTAAATATTGTGGTTTTGTATTAACTGTAAAGATATTTATTTGATTTTAAAGAGATAATTGCTAATTTAGTGGCATATTTAGTTATTGTATTTTGTACACTAAGCTTTAGGCGATGTGCAAAGACGAGAGCTATTTACGCTCAATTGACAATCATGTTCTCGATATTTAAAAAAAAGCCTTTAAAAGTTACCGATATCAGCTGGTTAGGTGTTGATATGCATTCGCATTTATTACCTGGTATTGATGATGGTGCCAAGACCTTGGCAGATTCGGTCAGTTACATCAAAGCCCTGCAAGAATTAGGTTTTGATAGATTGATCTGTACCCCCCATATTTTTCATGAGTTGTATCCCAACAGTAAGGAAACGATATCACCCGCTTTAACGCTCGTGAAAACGGCTCTTGAAGTGGCTAATGTTGGGGTAGTAATTGATGCTGCTGCCGAATATATGATCGACGAGCGTTTTGAAATTGAGGGCGACTTGATGTGTTTACCAAATCGCTACCTGCTGATCGAGATGTCTTATTTAAATGAAACTCCAAATATTGAACAGGTAATCTTTAATTTACAGATCAAAGGTTATAAAGTGATTTTGGCGCATCCAGAACGCTATAATTTTTACCACAAGGAACATGGCCGTTACCATCGCTTAAAGGATATGGGCTGTTTGTTTCAACTGAACTTATTGTCGGTAACGGGTTATTATGGGAAACCGGTTAAACTGGCTGCCGAATATCTATTGCGTAAAAAACTGTATGATTTGGCGGGTACCGATTTGCACCATGAGCAGCACTTGAAGGTTTTGCAATCTGCTGTGCAAAATGGAACGCTTTACGACGATATTGGCCATTATCCCTTTAAAAACAAAATGCTTTAATAGATGCCTATGGCCGCTTTTGAGAGATGCTTGAGAAAAAACTACTTTCGTTTTAGTTAACTTCCTTATATTTACCACATCTTTAACTAAAACAAAATCTACCTTATGAAAAAATATTTATCTTTCTGTTTAAAGAGTTTCGTGCTGGTTTATGTCAGTATAGCCTTTACCGCCTGTTCTGGCGTTAAAAATATTGGTTATTTCCAAAATGTAGGTGCCATTGATTCTGTTAATGCTTCGGATGTGATTGGTTTTATCCCACCTACCATACAGGCCGATGATATATTAGCGATTTCCATTTTTACCATTGATCCAGCTACAGGGGCACAAGTTAACCAAGTCGCTTCGCAAGCAGTTCAAGATTTAAGTGGCTCTAGTGCGCCAAATGGTTTTTTAGTGGATAAGAATGGAGAGATTGAGCTTTCCATTATTGGTAAAGTTAAACTCTTAGGTTTAACTACTTTCGAGGCTCGGGATTTTATTCGTAAAAAGGCTTCAGTAGATTACAAAAATCCAAATGTACAAGTACGTTTTGCTAATTTTAAAGTGAACGTAATTGGTGAGGTAAATAGACCTGCGATCTATACCCTGCCCAACGAAAAAGTAACGGTAATAGATGCCATTGGTTTGGCTGGGGATCTCACCCTGTACGGCAAAAGAGAAAACATTTTGGTGATTAGAGAAAAAGATGGGAAAAAAGAATATGCCCGATTAAATTTATACGATACGGATATTTTTAAGAGCCCTTTTTATTATTTAAGGCAAAATGACATTGTCTATGTAGAGCCGCATAAATCTAAAACGGCTGCTTTAAATGCACCCACTCGTACCAGTATCGGGTTGATACTCTCAGCTATTTCGGTGTTGGTATTGGCACTTACTAGATTATAAAAGATGAATAATTTACAAATAGAACAGCTCTCAACTGAAGAAGCGGAAACAAGTATAGATTTTAAGAGAATTATAGGGAAGCTTTTAGCTGCTTGGCCATGGTTTATATTGAGCGTTTGTCTTAGTGTAGCTGGCGCATGGGTTTATTTACGATATCAAACTCCATTGTACAATATCAATGCACGTATGTTGGTCAACGACGATAAAAAAGGAGGTACTGGAACAGGTGAGGGGCTGGGCGATTTAGGAGGTCTATTAGGGGCTAAAAATTCTATTGATAATGAGGTTGAGGTTCTTAAAACGAATGATCTTATCGTCAAGGTTGTAAAAGATATGAAACTTAATGTCAAATATTATAAAAAGGGTAATATTAGGGATGTCGAATTTTATAATCCTCCGTTCAATATAGCCTTTTTAAAAGAAGCAGATACAATAAGTTCCGCAACTTGTGTTCTAAGCCAGCTGCCTAATTCAAGGATCTCGCTAAAGATGGGTAATTTGGATACTACTATTAATTATGATAGGCCAATTTATATTAAGAACATTGGCTTGTTTCAAATTAATAGTTCACGACCTTTGGAGAGAGGTGTGCAATATAGTTTCTCAATAAACTCTATTGACGCTGAGGTAGCTTCATTAAAGAATAATATCAATGTTTCTGTCGCTAATAAACAGGTTACTATTATAGACCTAAGCATGAAACACGCCCTTCCTAGAAGAGGGGAGGATATCCTCAATAAATTGATTGAAAAGTACATCCAAGGTAACATTGACGATAAAAATATCATTGCCGATAGCACCATTAAATTTATAAAAAATAGATTGGCCTATATCGGTGGGGAATTGGGTGGCTTGGAAGGTAATATCCAAGGTTTTAAAGAACGCAACAATTTGGTAGAAATGAGCGAACAAAGTAAAATGTTGGTTCAAAATACCGCTCAATATGTAAAAGACATTTCTCAGATCGAAACCCAATTGAGTATTTTGAGTAGTTTAAAAGAGTATCTAACTGATGAAAGTAAAAATAAAAGGGTATTGCCTAGTTCAACCTTGGTAACCGACGTCGTATTTAATGGCTTAATTGAGCGTTACAACCGCCTGTTATTGGAAAGAGATAATAAATTGATTAGTGTTACGGAAACCAATCCGCAAATCGTCAGTTTAGATCAACAAATTGCCGCTTTAAGGGTAGATATGTTATCTAACCTCGAAAATATCCAACGCAATTTAACCATTAGCAAAAATGGCCTGAAGAAGCAAATGAATACGGTAGAAGGGGATATGCAGCAGGTACCTAAGGTGGAGCGTAATTATTTGGATTTGGCTAGACAGCAGCAAATCAAGCAGCAATTGTACCTGTATTTGATGCAGAAAAATGAGGAGACCGAAATTTCTAAAACGGCAAACCTGTCCAACGCTAAAATTATAGACTCTCCAAAGTCAGAAATTAGCCCCTTTAGTCCTAAACGGAGTATAGTAATGCTTGCTGGTTTTGTATTGGGTTTATTGCTTCCTATAGTTGTGATTTATTTAAAAGAGTTATTAAATAATCGTATTGAAAGCAAAGAAGATATTACCAAGGTCACTGGCGTACCAATCATAGGTGAAATCAGCCACAATGATGATGGTGAGAATTTAATCATTGCTGCGAATGCAAGATCGGCTATTGCCGAACAGTTTAGGGCTTTACGAACCAACCTTTCTTTTCTATTAAAAGAGACAGGAAGTAAGGTGCTTTTGGTGACCTCAAGTATGAGCGGAGAAGGTAAATCTTTTGTAGCCATTAATCTGGCCAATGTATTGGCACTTTCTAACAAAAAAGTATTGTTAATGGAGCTTGATTTGAGGAAACCAGGATTATCTACCAAAATCGGGGTGGCTAATGATATCGGTTTTACCAATTATATCATCAGCGATACTTTAACTGCCAAGGAGATTGTAAAACCTTTAGAAATTCATAAAAATCTGTATTTGGTAAGTTCTGGTCCGGTACCACCCAATCCCGCAGAAATGTTATTGAGTGGACGTACTACGGAGCTAATTGAGCAATTTAAAAAGTATTTTGATTATATCATTATCGATGCGCCACCCATTGGTTTGGTAACAGATGCCCAGTTGTTGGCAGCACATGCGGATCTGTGTCTATATCTGGTAAGGCAGAAGTATACCTTTAAGGAACAGCTTAATATTGTGCAAGGATTACATAAACAAGGTAAAATGCCTAAGATAGGTATTGTGGTAAATGATATTCAAGCTTCTGGTGGTTATGGCTATGGCTATGGTTACGGCTACGGCTACGGTTATGGCTATGGTTACGGCTATGGTACTTATGGTGGTGATGAAAACAGGAGAAAAAATTGGATGACTAGGATATTTAAAAAATAACATTATGTTTAAGATACTTGACTGTACGTTACGCGATGGTGGTTATTATACCAACTGGGATTTTGATAAAACTTTAGTTCAAACCTATTTAAGTTCGCTAAATGATCTGCCTATAGATTATATTGAGGTAGGATATCGTAGCATTCCTATAAAAGAATATTACGGTAAGTATTTTTACTCACCTGTGTATGAATTGCAGGAGTTAAAACGCCTAAGTAAAAAGAAGTTAGTGATTATCTTTAATGAAAAGGATATTCGAGTTGAACACGTTGCCGATTTATTAAATCCAATTAAGGGATTGGTAGATATGGTACGTATTGCCCTAGACCCGCAGCAATTAGGTCGAGCATTAAATTTAGCTCAAGAAATCAAGAAGTATGGTTTCGAAGTAGGGTTTAATGTGATGTATATGTCTAAATGGAGTCAATATGGAAGCTTTATTGAGGAATTAAAAGAGTTAAACGGATTAGCTGATTACTTTTATATGGTAGATAGCTACGGAGGGGTATTTCCTGATGATGTGAAGGCAACAATGGATTTAGTGCGTTCTAAGACAGATTGTAAAATTGGTTTTCACGGTCATAATAACTTGGAAATGGCTTTGATTAATACGCTTACTGCTATTGAATATGGGGCAGATATTGTTGATTCTACCATATTAGGAATGGGTAGGGGTGCGGGTAACCTAAAGACCGAGTTACTACTTTCAGTGTTAAATACCAAATATGACTGGACTATTGATTTTAATGCAATTGGAAATGTGGTTGATGCATTTGATACCCTATTAAAGAAATATGAATGGGGTACTAACGTTCCATATATGATTTCTGGTTCCAATTCTCTACCTCAAAAAGATGTAATGGATTGGTATACAACGCGTACTTATTCGCTGAATAGCATGGTAAGGGCACTACAAAATCAAAAAAATAAAATTAAAGATAATGAGCAATTACCAGTCTTTAAGCCAGCTAAATCATACAATAAAGTTCTTATAGTAGGTGGAGGACCTAATTCAGTTGAACATTCTAAGGCGATTATAGAATTTATTAACAAAAATGAAGACATTGCGGTAGTACATGCGAGTTCTAAAAATGCCTTACACTATAATGAAATTAAAGCCGATCAGTTTTATTGTTTAGTAGGAAATGAAGGACATCGATTAGAGAAGGTTTTCCATGACCTTGGAGATTTCGAAGGTGTTTGTGTCTTGCCTCCCTTTCCTCGTAAGATGGGCACTTACGTGCCCGCTAAAATACATGATCAATGCTTCGAATTAGAAGGTATCTCGTTTACAGAGCAAATTACTGATTCCCATAGTGTATTAGCCTTGCAAATAGCTTTAGAACTTCAAGCTGAAGAAATCTATGTGGTAGGTTTTGATGGTTATCAGGAAGCGTCTATTACACAGCTAGAGCGAAGCTTAGTTGATGAGAACGAGGTCTTGTTCAATGCATTTCAAAGCAACTCGGAGCATGAGTTAATTTCATTAACGCCTACAAAGTATAAAGCATTAAAGTCTGGGTCGGTATATAGTTTTATTTGGTAATGAGTTATATAGTAATCATCCCAGCAAGATACAAGTCAACTAGGTTCCCGGGAAAGCCTCTGACGCCCATATTAGGGAAAAGTATGTTGTTACGCACTTATGAACAGTGTATAAAGGCAGTAGATGCTAAATTGGTATATGTAGCGACTGAAGACCAGCGGATAGTTGATCATTGTATTTCGTTTGGCATACAAGTAGTTTTGACCTCTGATGAATGCCTAACGGGTACAGACCGCATTGCGGAGGTGGCTACAAAGATTAAGGCAGATTATTACATTAATGTTCAAGGAGACGAACCTTTATTTAATCCTGATGACATCGTGAAGATCAGTAATCTTTTAGATACTTATCCTGGTGAGATATTAAATGGCTATACGGCTATAACTGATCAGAAGCAATACAGGAGCATTTCAGTGCCCAAAGTAGTTTTTAGACCTAATGGAAAGTTATTGTATATGTCTAGGAGTGCAATACCAGGTAATAAAACATCAACTTTTGTAAAGGCTTGGAGACAGGTTTGCATATACGCTTTCCCATATGAAGCTTTAGTTGCATTTGCAGCTTGCAAAGTCAAAACAGAATTAGAGGCGGAGGAAGACATAGAGATATTAAGATTTTTAGAGTTAGATTACGAAGTTAGAATGATTGAGCTCTCCAGCGAATCCATTGCAGTTGATAATCCAGAAGACGTAGGCGAGGTTATCCATAAATTAGAAGCTAATGTTTGAAAAGTATAAAGTAATCCTGTGGGATTTTGATGGTGTAATCATGGACTCAATGCCCATAAGAAGTAGTGGCTTTGCATTAGTCTTAAAGAATTATCCTGCAGAACAAGTCAATCAATTAATGGATTTTCATAACCAAAATGGTGGCCTTTCCAGATATGTCAAATTCAGGTATTTTTTCGAAACCATTAGAGGAGAGTCTATTACTGATGGGCAATTGCAGGAGTTAGCAAACTCTTTCTCTGAGATTATGTTAAATTCTTTAATTAATAAAGAATTACTGATAAAAGATGCTGTTGCATTTATCGAAGCGAATTTTGAACAATATGAGATGCATATTGTTTCTGGATCTGATGGAGTTGAATTAAATAAAATATGTGCTGCTCTAGACTTAAGTAAATATTTTAAATCTGTACATGGTTCTCCAACTCCGAAGAGTCAGTTGGTAGAGTTAGTTATTAGAGATAATCATTATAATAAGAAAAGCATTGTATTAATAGGTGACTCTAAAAATGATTTGGATGCAGCTATTGCAAACAATATTAGTTTTTATGGGTATAATAATATGGGTTTAAAAACACTAAATCCTTCTATTCCTTATTTAGAGTATTTATATCAAAATGATTAAGATTAAACACTTTGTGGCTATTGTAAAAAAACCCGCTGACAAAGATGAAATATTATCAGCACTAGATTATTTTAAACCAGATCGGGTTACGTTATTTATTTTTAAAGATAGTTTAAGAATTGAATCCGAAGATGTTAAAAAATGGTTTTTAAGTAGATTATTAACTTTAGAAGTATTGTTACTAGATACCAAAGCATTAACCCGAAATAGCTTTATCTTGACACTAGATAAATTAGATGCATTCCAAGCGATAGCCATTCCAATTGGGAATCATAGAGCTTTTTATAAAAGTGTCCCTTTATTAAAGAAAAAAGGAATAAAAATTATACACGTTTCCGATGGTGTAATAGATGCTTTTTCACTATTCGGATTTTGTATGAGTGTAAAGTGGAAGAATTTCAAGTCTTTGTTTAAACTTGTTGTGATGTATTTTGAGTTTCTTCAAGGAAAAGCTGATTATTGCTTCTTTCAATTATATCCTTTACCGGCGTGTTTAGCAAAACATACACTACCTTTGACTTCCAAAACAGCTGGTGTTTTGCCTAAATCAATCATGAAATTAATTCTGGAGAAAAAAGTTGCAACACTGTTACTACCTGGCTGGGGTGAAGATGAAGCTGATTTGCAAAAAACATTTAATCTTAAGAGTAATTACTGCGCAACTACCAAGAGCAAACACATTATAATTAATGGTCAGCAGTTAAGCCTAGATACGTTTATTACAGCGGAAGATGTAATTCATCTTGGTATTATTGACAGAATTTATGCGACAGCATCTACAGCTGTTTATTATGCAAAGCTTGTTAATCCTGATATATATTGTAAAGTGTTATTAAATGGGTATTTAAATAGACAGTATGGTCAGTATTATGAGTATTTTTTTAGGAAAAAAGGACAAGAGTTAGGCATAGAATTTACACACAAATAATATGTCAATAAAAAAAAATCTATTAAAAAATGGGATCGCAACATTATTTCAGAAATTAATTAAAGTTTGCGAGCAGTTGTTACTAGTGCCTTTTTTTATATCCGCATGGGGGGGAGCTTATTATGGGGAATGGCTTACCTTGACTATAATACCTAGTATTCTAGCCTTCTCTGATCTTGGTTTTGGTTCTGCAGCAGCGAATTCTTTCGTGCTAAAGTATGCCGCAGGTGACAAATCTGGGGCTGCTAATGTTTCAAAGTCAGGATTTGCTATTATTACTGCGATGGTAATAATAGGTGCTTGCCTAAGTTTTGTAACTGTTGTTGTGATGGCTCAGTTAAATGTATTTGATAAATCATTAATAAAAGCACATGATGCAATATGGAGTGTTTCGATCATCATATTAGCTCGTTTAATTGGGTTTTATACGCAACTTTTTGAAGCATACTATAGAGCTGCAAGAAAGGCTGCACTAAGTATTAATTTACTTTCCATTAATTCTGTCTTTAACATTGTGGCTGGGCTGTTGATTTTGGTTCTTGGATATGGTATTATCGCCTTTGCACTATCACAGCTTCTCGTTAGCATGTTATTTATAATTATTTACGGTGTTAAGGCAAATATGGTACTTGGACTATACAGGGAAACAAAAGGATGTATTACGAAGCTTGAGCTAAGAACTATAACATCGAAAGGGTTAGGGTATTTAATGACACCCATTTGGCAGTCTATTTATTTTCAAGGTACCACATTTGTTGTACGTATAACTTTAGGGCCAGAGGCTGTTGCAGTTTTTAATACTGTTAGAACTTTGAGTAGGTCTGTAAATCAAATGTATAGTTTGGTAAACGGTACCGTTTTTCCAGAATTGCAATATGAAATTGGATCAGGAAACATGACAAAGGCCGTAAAATTATTTAGACTATCTGTATTCGGTGTATTTTTTCTCGCACTTATTGGGGCTTTTATGCTTTTGTGCTTTGGGGCAAGGTTCTATAACATTTGGACACATAATGAACTGGCAGTTCCAACAGCTATGTGGAACATGTTTATAGTGGGAATACTATTTAATGCGATATGGTGGACGGCAAGTATGGTTTTTAGGGCAGTAAATAAACCATATCAATTCGCCATAGTAGGAGTTATATCAGCTATTATTTCGGTTATTAGCTCATACGTTTTATCTAAAGAAATGGGTTTAGTGGGGGCTGCATTAGGGAGCTTATTTTTTGATATTATTATGGCAATATATGTGTTGCCTGTAAGTTGTAAACTGCTAGGTACTAGTTTGGTAGATTTGACAAAATATATACAGGATGATATCAAGCAACTATGGTTAAAACTTAAGCTTTACATGTCTAATTAGATAGAATATGTTTTTCATATTTTTAAACAATGATGAAATGAATTATAATAAAATGAAAGTTATTATTTCTACAGGGCAAGGTAGGTTACATTTAATACAATCTGCTATTGCTCTTAAGAATATCGGTATTCAGATTGAGGTGATTACTGGGTGGATACCTTCGAAATTATTTTCAGAAAACTTGATTAACTTAATTGGAATGTTTGTAGGAAGAAGGGGTAACTTATCTGAAGGATTAAAAAAAAGATCTCCTAAAGAAATAGATCGGAATGACCTAAAAAGTTGCTGGAAATCTGAGTTTATTATTCATATGTTATTTACGACTGCTTCTATTAAGATGTTTTCTAGATCCACTGCTGCTATCATGGGCTGGAAATTATTTGGACGGGAATCAAAAAAGTTTATAAATAATGCTGATGTTTTTCATGTCAGGAGTGGGGCTGGTCAAGGGGGGGCGATAGCTAAAGCAAGAAGTTTAGGAATGAAAATAGTAATTGATCATAGCATTGCTCATCCGTATGAAATGCAAAGGCAACTTGCAAAAGCTTATGAAAGTACTTTAATTGTTCAAGATAAGCACAAAACCCTACAACCCGAAGATAATTTTTGGAATTTGGTATTACAAGATTGTTTAGAAGCTGATTTATTATTAGTTAATTCAGACTATGTGAAGTGGTCATTCGAAAAAGAAGGCTATCCTTCGGAGAAAATTAAGGTTGCTCAGTTAGGTGTGAATCCTGAGTTCAATCAAGTAAAGCAAGATTATAAAATAAATGATACAATTAGATTAGTATTTACAGGAGGTTTTGGGATTAGAAAGGGAGCTTCGCTAATTATAGACGCGTTAACCCAATTAAAAGAGAAACAGTTTTTGTTTACTATTGATGTGATTGGGAGCATAATGAGCGATATTTTTATTCCCGATTGGATGATAAAGTCTGAAAATATTCGTTTTCACGGCCACTTGTCTCAAGATAAAATGCTTCCTATTTTGTTGAATAGCGATATTTATATCTTCCCAACATATGTTGAGGGAGCTGCTCAGTCAGTTAAAGAGGCAATGGCTGTTGGGCTACCAGTAATAACAACCTTTCAAAGTGGTGCTCCGATTACTCATAAAGAAAATGGATGGTTGATACAAGATCATAGTTCTGAAGACCTTGCAGATGCAATAATTAAACTTGCTAATGATTGTGATAAGCTTGAGTACATAGGGAGGAATGCCTCTTCGACTATCGAAAAAGGACATACTTGGCCTCTGTATGCATCAACAGTTTCCGATATATATAATAATTGCTGCAATCACACATATTATGATCCAATCTAAGAAGATATACCATATTAAAGCTTTTTTATATTCAACATTTGCTAGACTAAAGTTTTCCTTAGGGGGGCAATTGGGGGCGAATGAGATTATGGCTTTGATAAATAGCTTATCTATAAAGGGATGGAAGAATCTATACCATGATATTCCTGATGTTAAGATTATTAATATTGCATACATAACTTTGTTGTTTTCGCAAATTGTTAGTGATATTGTTAATGGCTCTACGTCAGAGGATTTTATTCGTGGATGGGCAAATATTGTAATGGCAATAGTAGTCACAAATTATCTGAGCACATTATTGTGGAGAAGTAATAAATCAATTATTTACTACTTAACTGGAGCTGCTATAGGGGTAGTTTTTTTTGGTGCCGAGGTGGAAGATTTCTCCCTTGAGAAAATGGGGTTTTTTAAGTTTACTTTGGTTCCTATATTAAATTCAGTTCTATTAATAGTATCTTGCTACTTGCTAAAAGTAGTTACTAAAAAATCTTTTACTATCGTATTTATTTTTATTGCTTACGGATTATTTAACATTGCATTTGATTCTAGATCAAACGGTTTAATTTTTCTTATTGTTTCATTTATAATTTATAAAAGAAAAATGGTTGGGGATGTAAAAATGAAAACTGTTTTTCCATTCCTGATAGGGGGACTAATTGTGTTCCAAGGACTTTACAGTTTATATGTTTATCAAGTTTTACAAGGTAACATTGGTGGTAAACATTCCGAAGAACAATTTTCAATGACTAGTAATCCATATAATCCAATTAATTTATTATTGGCAGGACGTTCAGAAGTTTATGTTGCAATAATTGCGGTTATAGACAAACCTATTTTTGGGCATGGATCTTGGGCTCCTGATCCAGGAGCAAAATATACGCTGTTAGCTTATAAATTACATGGTGAAGAAGACAAATTAGATAATAGATTGGACATGTCAAATGGTAAATTAATTATTCCTAGCCATTCGGTAATATTCGGTATATGGATGACCTCAGGTATAGTCGGATTTATAGCATTTATGCGAATCGTTTTACTATTCTATAAGAGAGGGTTTAATTTATTAAAAAGTTCTTCGATACAAGCAAGTAGCTATTACCCGATAATCGTCTTCTTTATTGTAAATAGTGCTTGGATTTTTTTGTTTTCACCGCTACCGCACATTAAACAGAGTTTACCTATTATTATTGCCCTTATTATTGTATTCCATAGGAAGTTGGAACTTTCAAATATTCAACTTCCTAACAAAACAAATATAAATTAATTCAAATTTAGCCGGAAATTATGAATAAAAAGATCACCTTCATCACACTAGGAGATATCACTTCTATCGCCACAATGAAAAGAGCATTGGGAAAAGCTAATCCTATGCATGCATTAGGTTGGAATGTGTCTATTATTGCTATGGATTGTGAAGAAAATCGAAAACGCATTTCATTGGAGTGTATTCCTGAGATTGAAATTAGGTGGTATAAACCCTCTTCTATAAAAGATGAGGTTGTTCAAAAAACATTATTAGTAAAACAACTAAGGCCAGATTATATTTATTTCTGTTCGTTTGGCATTAGAAACAGAATACATAAGGGTAAACTTGGGTTTAATCCAGAAATTATTATAGAACATAGTGAATTGGCTTCTGGAATTCCAGATAATAAGGGAGTAAAAAAGCTGATCGCACATATTGTTGAATATGGATCGGTATTTTACGCCGATAAATTGGTATGTGCAAGTGTTTATTTGGTAAACCTGTATAAATCTTACGCTGCCCGTTGCTTTAAAAAGAATATGCCAATTTTGTATTCCCCATACGCTTTCAATAAAGAGGTTATAGATTCTCCACGTATCGTTTTGCAAGAACTTAGGACTAAATACGCTGGTAAAAAAGTGTTTTTATATATGGGTACAATGACCAGAAATTATGGCTTATTCACAATGATTGATGCTGCAGAGATGCTATTGGAAGTCCGACAGGATTTTGTTCTAATTTTAATGGGTCGAGGACGTCATGTAGAGGAAGCAAAAAATTTAGTTAAATATAAGGGGCTAACAGATATTGTAATTTTTCCAGGATATACCCCAGAGGAGCACTTAAGTTCATATTTCGAACTTGCAGATGCATTTATCTCCCCTCTAAATGATACAGTACAAGATAAAGCTAGGTGTCCAAGCAAGATATATATGTACTTGCCATTTCAAAAGCCAATTTTTACCTGTGCGATCGGTGAGCCTAAAGAGATTTTTGGCAATAAAGGATATTATTTTGACAATAACAAACCTCAAACACTGGCTGACTTGATGAAAATTAGCTGTGAAGGTAGATTAAGTAAGTCGGTTATCCCGATTGAGGAGCACAACTGGATTCAAAGGTCGATTGATTTTGATAAGTGGATCAGGCAATCAGATAAATAAATAGTAATAAAAAACACTCAACAATGGATTCAAGAACAGCCTTTAGATTAACAAATAATGATAGCAATTATTTTTTTGGTTTCCATGATCTGGTCGCATGGAATAATGCTGGGGATAAATTGGCAGCATTAAAAGTCGATGATATATATAGCCCCCCATATCCATCTCAACCGTGTGATGTTGGGTTCGTTAAGGATACCGTTTTTACTAAATTAGGGACAACCATTGCATATAATTATCCGCAAGGTGCCAGACAGCAATGGATTGGCAAGACGAATTTGTTAATCGTAAATGATCAAGTAGGAGATAAGTGGGGGTCAAAGATCTACGACACTGACCAATTAATACAAACAGCCACACTTAATTTTCCCACTCATGTTATTACGGACGACGGTTGGGCATTTGGTATTGACTACGCGAGATTGCACCGTGTAGGCGGTTATGGTTATACTGGCCTAAAGGATAAATCTTCAAAAAATAATGCACCTGCCGATAATGGTATCTTTAAGCACAATGTATATACAAAAGAAAACACACTGTTAGTTTCCATTGAGACGGTTGCCAATTTTCAGGCAAATGTAAATGCTGGTAAACATCATTACATTACACATTTGCTTCTAAACCCTGCTCAAAATAGAGTAGCATTTCTTCACAGATGCAAGTTATCTGATGGGGGTGAAACTACTCGATTAATGACGATAGGTATCGAAGGAAATGATTTGAGAGTCTTGGCAAGTGGTTTTTTAAGCCATTTTGACTGGAAGGATGATACCCATTTGGTAATATGGGGTAGAACAGGTACTGGAATTGAGGCCTTAAGAAATTCTTTGTTATTTAGGATGATGCCTACTGGAGTAATGTCATTAGCTAAGAAAGTAGTTAAGTCTCTATTGAATAAAAATAGGGGTGCTGGGCAGGCTGGACCTAAAGATCCGTCATTTAATTGGTTAATATTTAGTGACGAAGATAAGCCGCATCAATCTTTTCTGGCAAAAGAAGTCATCACTGAAGATGGCCATCCTATGTTTTGTCCTACTAATAGGGATTGGATGATTTGTGATACTTATCCAAATGAAAATGATTTAAGAACATTATTTCTTTTTCAGTATAGTAAGCAAAAAAGAATTGATTTGGGTACCTATAAAATGATTAAGGATAAACCAGATATCAAAGAAGTAGGCCATACTTTAGAAGATGTAGATAATACAGTATTAAAATCATTTTCAGTGGAAAATATGGCGTTTTTTAGAAGTGGATTACATTGTGACCTTCATCCGAGATGGAATCGTGATGGTACTTTGGTTGGATTTGACTCTATTCATGAAGGAATAAGACAGATATATGCATTTGATGTTAAGCAATATATAAAATAATTTATTATGATTGCAATACTCCAGCCCCATGTACCTCATTACAGAGAGGAATTTTTTTTAGGAATTCAAAAAAGATTTGCAAGTAAAATTTACTGTTATGAGGCAGATAACCATAGCCTAGTTAACAACTTTAAAAATGCGAGCATTAAAACCGAGAGGATAGGAAGTAGATCATTTGGTCCATTTTTCTGGTATAATCCGATCCCATTTTTAGATAATGATGTGAAAAAAATGGTACTGATGCTAGATTTTAAGCATATTACGACTTGGCTATTGTTACTTACAAGGTTCATACACCGAAAAAAGATAATATTATGGGGACAGGGTATTTCGATAAAAGGCTTTCTGAAGTATGAGAAAAAGCCTTTTGTAATGGTTAAATGGATGGCCTCCTTAGCGGACGGTGTTTGGTTCTATACTGAAAATGAGCACTTGCTATTCAAGAAAGAACTACCTAAGTTAACTGCTGTATCTTTAAATAATACAGTTTCAGGGCTCAATGAAATCCTAGATGTTATAAAGCCTAATAAAGATCAAAAAGATACTCTAAAAAAAATATATAATATCTCACAACCTTTTGTACTTATTTATTGTGCAAGATTTAATGAAGTTAGAAGGATTGACTTGTTATTAGAAGTCATTCAAAAGGTCGATAATAATAGATTTGGATTTATTATCATTGGAGATGGATCCAGTAAACCATCATTTGCTGAATATTCCCATGTATACGATTTTGGTAAAGTGTATGACTTTAATACAAAAAAGGATTTATTTAATATTTCTGATATTTATTTTCAACCCGCTTGGCTTGGTTTATCCATCGTTGAGGCTATGGCCTATGGGAAACCTATATTTTCTTTTGAAAGGTCAAAATACGTATATCAGTGTGTGGAGTATACTTTTGTACAGCGGGGACATAATGGAAATCTATTTAAAGATCCAAACCATATGCTAGCATATCTAGAAAGTCTTCAAATTGAGGAAATAGAAAATATGGGTAAAAATGCAGTTGATTATGTTAAGACTAACTTAAGAATGGAGCAAATGGTTAATAATGCTTTATCAATATTATGAGAGTTCTTCACATTACCATATCAATGCATCCAAAAAGTGGTGGGGTAGCACAGGCGATACGAAATATTATAATTAACAGTCCTACTGGCCTTCATGAGGTAGTATGTCTGGACGAATTAAATGTAGAGTATGATATGCATGATGATTTTATTATACATAAAATTGGGAGGGGTAGAACGTCTTTTCAATATCATCCAGGCCTTAATAGCTGGTTAGATAGAATGTTGACGGGTTTTACCCATGCAGTAGTTCATGGAATTTGGCAATATCATAATTTTGCTACATATCGTGTTAATAAGAAGATACCGCAACATAAAAGACCCGTATTAGCAATCATGCCTCATGGTATGCTTGATCCTTATTTCCAAAAAGCTTCGGGTAGAAGATTGAAAGCATTGCGAAATGATATTGTTTGGGCGTTAACTGAAAAATGGGCTGTTAATGCCGCGGATGCATTATTGTTTACCTGTGAGGAAGAAATGTTACTCGCCAGAAGTACTTTTTCACATTATAAACCCAGAAAAGAATTGAATGTTGGTCTTGGAGTGATGGCACCGCCTATTGAAAATGAAAATATGCATTCAGCCTTTTTTAAGGAATCCGGCATTTCTAATAATTACTGGCTTTTCTTAGGCCGCCTTCATCCAAAAAAGGGAATTCAAATACTAATTGAGTCCTATAAGAAACTATGTCATGAAATGCAAGACATTCCATATCTTGTGGTAGCAGGACCATTGGATGATGCATTTTCATTGCAAATGAAAGAGTTGGCTGCTGGTCATTCTCAAATTATCTTCACAGGTATGTTAAGTGGTGATGCAAAATGGGGTGCATTTTATGGCTGTGATGCTTTTATCCTTCCCAGTTTTCAGGAAAATTTTGGTATTGCAATTGTTGAGGCTATGGCTTGTCAGAAAGCAGTTGTTATTACAAGAAACATCAACATTTGGAGGGAAATCATCACTGGAGGCGGTGGCTTTTTAATAGACGAACAGACAGTTTATAGTGTTTGTAATCTATTGAAAAAAATACAGTTATTTTCAAAATTAAAGCTTAGGGAAGTCGGGTCGAAGGCAAGCGCAACTTACTTAATGAATTTTAATCTTGAAGATTGTTCAAAACGATTTATATCGATGTTACGAAGTGTATGAATGATCACGAACTGAACATAAAGAAATAACTGGAATTATTATTAGGAATGCTGAATTTTTATCGAACGAAGCATTGCATAGTTAATACTTAATTTACTTAGGCCAGATGGTCCATAATTAATAAGTTCAGTAATAGTTTTAAACTCGGTAAACAATGACTTGAATGAAAAGAACGATACCAATATATGTTGATAATATTCCTCGAGCAGATAAACTTAGACGACTGCTTTGGAGGATGTTTTCATTATTTCTGTATAAGCCATTTAGTTTACCAATGTTTAATAGCTGGCGCATTTTCTTACTAAGATGTTTTGGAGCACATATAGGTTCTGGTTGCGTGGTGCATGCGTCAACTTATATTCCTTCGCCATGGAATCTAGAGTTGGGTTCGCATACAGCATTAGGACCTAATGTGCAGTTGCATATAGGTAAAACTGTAATTGGGAACAAGGTGACGGTGTCACAAAGAACCTATTTATGCAGCGCCACTCATGAAATAAATTCGATTAACACACCTTTTGTAGCTGGTAAAATTATTATAAAAGACTTTGCATGGATAGCTGCTGAAGCCTTTGTCATGACAAATATAGAAATTGGTGAGGGAGCTATTGTTGGAGCTAGAGCTGCAGTTTTTAAAGATGTTGAACCTTGGACAGTTGTTGGTGGAAATCCAGCTAAATTTCTTAAAATTAGAGAAATCAATGAATAAAGAATTATTTAATCCAGTACAGACAACTCCATATACGCTTAATCATAAGCTAAAAGTACATCTATGGAAATTGGTTAACAAAACAATATTTAGATGTTTTCCAAATCAGGTTAAGAAGCCAAGGATTTTGCTTCTTAGGCTATTTGGTGCTAAAATTTCCAGTACAGTTAATATCAATAGACATTGCAATATTGATCACCCCTGGAATCTATCGATGGGTCATTTGTCCAGTCTTGGAGAATACTCATGGATATATTGCTTAGATAAGGTTGTTATAGGTGAAAAATGTTGCATTGGTAAAGATGTTTATTTAATTACTGGTAGCCATAATCTAAGTGAGGTTGATTTTAAACTGGAAACCAAAGCGATTATAATTAAAGATTGTTGCTGGGTTTCTACAGGCGCGTTTGTTATGCCAGGTATTACATTGGCAGAATTTTCTGTAGTCGGTGCAAGAGCTATGGTAACCCGAAATACAGAATCATTTGATATTATTGGAGGAAACCCTGCTAAGTTCATTAGAAAGCGAATATTTAATCAGAAATAGGTTTTATAATTATTTTACGAAAGATATACCTAAATTGGTAGTTTTTCAGGGACGTCCTTGCAAACCTCCAATAGAACATGTGATTACTTTAGATTTTTAATATATGGAAAAAAGAATTAATGATGCTGATTTCATCAAAGGAATAATGATTTTTCTTATGGTCTGTTTCCATATTAAATATTCTGGATCCTTCACTGAGTCTGCTAACTATGCTACTAAATGGGTTTATTCATTTCATATGCCTATTTTTCTTTTTTTTTCCGGATATTTTCTTTCAATGGAAAAGTCCATTAATGTTCGCTTCAAATCATTATTTAGTTTTATCTTAGTGCCTTATTTTCTTTTCGAACTATTGTATATAGCATCTCTTTATTATGCTGCTAAATTGGGTTTTAAATTCCAAAACCAAGTTGATCATTTAGATCTCATGATCTTGCTTGATAAAATATTTATACATCCCATTGGGGCTTATTGGTATTTACATACTTTAATAATTTCTATTTCAATTATTTATATTGTTCATTGGTTTTTAAAGGAAAACATATTTATAAATATTTTGTGTATTGGATTTTGTATGTATTTGTGTTCGTTATTTATTGCTGGCTTTAGAGTTGAGAATGGTCTGTTTATTTTATTAGGATATCATTTTAGACAATATAAATTAGTAATCCCTGCAAGTATTTTTAGCATCATTCCGATAATTTTGATTACAATTGAGTACATGCCAAATTTAAGCAAGGCTAATATAGCGGGACTTAGCATTACCTTGCTGATGATATCCTTTCTCAGAGCATTATATCTTTTTACTGGCCACACGTATTTATCAAAATGGTTCAGTCATGTTGGAAGAAACACATTAATTATAGTATTAATACATCCTATTTTTTTAAATCTCATGAAGCCACTTTATCCGTCTCTTTTATCAATTGATCACACTGGTATTTCCTATTTAATTATCACTACAACCTTAGTTATAATTACGTCAATTTGGGTATCGAAAGTTTCCGATAGGTTTAAATTAAGTAAAATCTTGTTTGGCAGAAATGTATATCAAATAAGAGTCTCAAAATAATTGCCTCAAATATTAAAATTATGGTTTCTATCCTAATCCTTACAAAAAACGAAAAACAAGATCTGCCAGGCTGTTTGGATTCTGTTACATGGTGTGATGATGTTCATGTTTTTGATTCCTTTAGCGATGATGGAACAGTGGAGATTGCCACAGCATTTGGTGCAAAAGTAACACAGCGTATTTTTGATAACTGGTCGGCACATCAGAATTGGGGCTTGGCGAATATACCATTTCAGCATAAATGGGTATTGTATATTGATGCTGATGAACGTGTTTCTGAAGAGTTAAAAAATGCAGTGTTAAATGCTAGCACTATCGTTAGTGATACCGTAGCCTACGAGATACAACGGAGAGATTTTTCTTGGAATGGGGTATGGTTAAAACATGCCCAGATCTCTCCTTTTTATTTGAGATTTTTTCAGCCTGCTAAAATGAGGTACGAGCGCTTGGTGAACCCGATCTCTATACCTGATGGTCCTACTTCTAAACTGAACGGCTTTTTGGATCATTATCCATTTAGTAAAGGCATTCGGTTTTGGGTACAACGCCATTTGAGTTATGCAGACATGGAAGCCAAAATGCGCTTAGCTGATATGGGAGAGGGAAAATCTTTTTCATTGTCAAAAGCTTTGTTTAGTAAAGATTTTACGGAAAAGCGTTACCATCAAAAAGGGCTTTTTTACAAAATGCCAGGTCGCCCTTTTATTAAATGGTTGTACATGGTGATTTGGCGTAGAGCATTTTTAGATGGGGGGGCAGGTGTTACGTATGCTACCTTGCAATCAATTTATGAGTATTTCATTGTGTTGAGAACTAAAGAGTTAAATGCAGAGCCAAAATCAAGTGATTAATAGCAGATCAGTTGCTTTGAAAAGTAGCGTGTTTTTTAATTATTTTTTTTCAAAAAGGGAGAATAATATAGGAAAGAGAATGTAGTACGCTTTTAGTTATTCAAGATTCTTTTTAAAAGAACCATAACAATTGAGTGAAAATACATAAGAAATTAAACTTAAAAATTCCAACCAATAACCATGTAACTATAAAATATGCAAATTAATACATTTGTTAGTGATAAAATCAAAGTGCTTTCCTTTTTTTCAATTCTCCTTGTCTTATATATCCATTCAGGGTTTCATACTTTTGAGCTAAATGGGACTATAATAAATGTCTATGTACAGACAGCGATATCAGGGAGAATTGGTCGATGCGCCGTTCCCCTGTTTTTTATGATCTCTGGATATTTGTTTTTTTATAAAGGCATGGATGGGCTGGAGTCCGTTTTTAAGAAAATGAAATCAAGAATAAGAACACTATTGGTACCGTACCTATGCGCCGCTGCCTATTTTTTTATTTTCTCCTATGGGGTTGCCATAATACCTGGAACTTCAAAATTTATGAATAGTCCGATAAATCATTTATTCGATTTGAGTTTGGTAAACATTTTAAAAACTATATTTATAGATGCTGGAAATGGGAATCCTTTAGCATTTCAATTGTGGTTTTTGAAGGAACTAATGATCATCGTTTTATTCGCGCCAATTTGGTACTTACTAATCAAATATTTGAAGTATTATTGGTTGCCTGTAGTTTTAATCATTTCCTTATTTGAAATACCTTATTTTCCTTTTAGTGCTTTATTCTGGTTTATTTTGGGAACTTCCGTAAAACATATTGATCTTGAAACTAAATATACTAGGTTCGGCTTAATTTGTTTGGGGCTATTTATTTTGATTTGTCTTCTAGAATTTCTTTTTCCGACAAGTTATTGGAAATATTTTCAGAAACCTATCATTTTGATGGGTGTTTTCGGGATTTGGTCTGTTTACAATTTTATTGTGCCTCCATCTTTTAGTTTGCAGAGATATAGTTGGTTAGCTACAGCAAGTAGTTTTACCTTCTTTACTTACTTGTATCACGAACCTACATTAAATGTTTTCAGAAAAACCATCGTGTTTTTATTGGGTAAAGATGAGTTAGGCTACCTTATTTCTTATTTAACGTCTCCATGGATTTATATGGTATTTTCTATAGCATTTGGTCTTTTGTTAAGGAATTATGTGCCTCGGTTTTATAACATTATAGTTGGTGGTAGATCATAACAACATATTATAAACAATGCGAATATTATTTTACGGTATAAACTATGCACCCGAACTTACAGGTATAGGTAAGTATACTGGGGAAATGGCTAACTGGTTTGTGGCACAGGGTAGTGAGGTTACAATAGTTACCAGTTTTCCCTATTATCCTTATTGGGAAGTACAAGCTCCTTATAGCGGCAATTTTTATCAGAAAGAAGTTTTTCATGATGGTAAGTTAATGGTGTACCGTTGCCCGATGTATGTACCCGAAGTACCAAGTGGGATTAAAAGGTTGATCCATGAGGCTACTTTTTTTCTAAGTTCTTTTTTTGTTGTTTTACTATTGCTATTTAAAAAGAAACACGACCTAATCTTTGCGATGGCACCACCTTTTCACCTTGGTTTTTTGGCTTTATTTTACCGCTTTTTTAAAGGTGGTAAAATTGTTTATCATATACAGGATTTACAGGTAGATGCGGCTAAGGAATTGAAAATGTTGCCTGCTGGTTTGTTTACGCTGTTGTTTGCTTTAGAGCGTTTCATTTTAAAACGGGTAAACTATGTGAGTACCATATCTGAGGGTATGATCAAAAGGGTAAAGGCCAAAGTGGCTCAAGAAGTCCTTTTCTTCCCGAATTGGGTAGATACCACTAATTTTGCTCCAATTGCCGATCGGGATTCGCTCAAACAAAATTGGGGTTTCAGCGCTGCCGAAAAGATCATTTTGTATTCGGGCAGTATCGGCGAAAAACAGGGATTAGATGCCTTGATCCGCATTGCTAAACGGTTGGAAAGTTACCCACACATTCAGTTTGTAATTTGCGGTACTGGGCCTTATAAAGAAAAGCTCATAGCCATGGCGGCTGCCGATAATTTGTTGAATGTTCATTTTTTGCCCTTACAGGCCCATGCCGTGTTTAACCAGTTCTTGAACATGGCCGATGTGCATTTGGTATTGCAAAAAGGTGATGCCAGCGATTTGGTGATGCCTTCTAAATTAACCACCATTTTGGCGGTTGGTGGTCTGGCTTTGGTAACGGCTAACAGTGGTACTACACTAAGTGATGTGGTTAATGAGTACCAAATGGGCGTAGTGATTGTACCCGAAGACGAGACTTTGTTAGCCGATACTATTGTGGAGATTACTGCAAAGGATATGGATGTGTTAAGGGTTAATGCTAGGGCCTATGCCGAGCAGTACTTAAACAAAGAGAATATCCTTAAAAAGATTATGGCTGATTTGGGTTGATGGTTCATAGTTAATGGTCCATAGTTGATGGTGGCCGACACCCGCCTTCCAGTGTGTCATCTTTCATGAATGCGGCGACGAGAGATCTGTTAGAGTAGCTACTCGTAATAGATTCCTTTCCGAAATCCGATAGCTATCGGATCGGAACCGGCTCTCGTGAAGAACTCGTTCGAATCCGATAGCTATCGGATGACGAGTTAATAAGCGTCAACTCTACAACGTCACGTCATCTCTCCAACGTCACGTCATCTCTCCAACGTCACGTCATCTCGACGCTAGGAGAGATCTGTTTGATTAGTTCTGATATCTAAGAAGCTAAATCTTAAGTTAACTCACTTACATTTCACCATTCTTTCATAAGCCCCCATAGATCGACCCAATTAGGATTGGAAGAATTAATTAGAAGCTCTTTTTTTTCTCTACGCCATTTTTTAATTTCCTTTTCTCTTGCAATTGCCTCCTCTATCCTAGGCAAAAATTCGTAATACACACAATATTTTAATTGATACTTAGCGGTAAAGGAGTTTGGATACTTACCTTGCTTGTGTTCCAAGATTCGGTTATATAGATCAGATGTAACACCTATGTATAATACAGTTTTATTATGATTGGTCATGATATAAACGCATCCACCTCTTTCCATAGTTTAAGGTAATAAAAATATAGGAATGATTCTTCGTAATAGATTTCTTTCCGATAAATCGGACTGGCTCGTGCGAAGGGCACGTTCGAATCCGATAGCTATCGGATGACGGTTTACTGGTATGGTCATCTCTCCAAAGTCACGTCATCTCGACGCTAGGAGAGATCTGATAGAGTAGTTCTCCGTATAGATTTCTCCTACGTCGAAATGACGGTTTACGTGAAGAGATCTGTTAAGGTGTTTCTTCATAATAGATTTCTCCTACGTCGAAATGACGCTTTAAGTGAGGAACTCGTTCGAATCCGATCAACCCTCTACCCATAAAAAATGGCCAATCTATTTAAGATCAGCCATTATTAATTTAAGATAGATAAACCTAATATCGATTAAACAAAACTTTCGCCAAACTGTGCAGTCATTTGTTTCACCACTTCTTTGATCTCTTGTTCATCAGATTTAGGATAAATCAATAAGGCATTGCCTTCATCCACTACAATAAAATTATCTAGCCCTCTAATTACGGCCAATTTATGGTTATTGATATGAATAATACTGTTTGAAGTGCCGCTAACATTGATCTGTTGTGCTGCAATGACATTGCTTTCTTCATCCTTTGGTGCAGCTTCATAAAGCGAAGCCCAAGTGCCTAAATCAGACCAGCCAAATTCGGCAGGTATCGTATATACATTATCTGCTTGTTCCATAATGGCATAATCGATAGAGATGTTTGGCGAAGTAGGGTAGTAAGTATCAATGAACTCACGCTCTGCATCGGTATTGTAGGTGTGGTTACCTTTTTCGAACAAACTATAAATTTCTGCTGAATGTTTGGCTAATGCTTTCAAAATAGCGCTTACCTTCCAGATGAAGATACCTGCATTCCATACATAATTGCCTTCTGCTAAAAATTCTTGGGCTTTCTCTAGTGTAGGTTTTTCTTTGAACTGTGCTACCTTATGCACGCCACCTGCTTCAGTACTTTCATATTTAATGTAACCATAACCGGTATCTGGCCTAGTTGGGGCAATGCCCAAAGTTACCAAGGCATTATTTTGTTCGGTATAGGTTAAGGCTTGTTTAATCTTGTCGATAAAAACATCCTCATACAAAATGAAGTGATCTGAAGGTGCCACCACTACATTGGCATTTGGGTTGAGCGCGTTCAGTTTAAAAGAGGCATAGGCAATACATGGTGCCGTATTGTTACGGCTAGGTTCGCAGATCAATTGTGCAGCAGTTATACCTGCTAGTTGTTGCAAAATAATTTCCTCGTACTGGCTATTGGTAACGATGTAGATATTTTCTGCTGGGCAAAGTTTCAGAAAACGCTCGTAGGTTAATTGCAACAGTGATTTACCAATGCCCAGAATGTCTAAAAACTGCTTAGGAAAATTGTTGCGGCTCTTTGGCCAGAAACGACTTCCTACACCGCCAGCCATAATGAGTACGTAATTATTAGTGTTCATAATTCTTTAATTTTTTTGGCAAAAAAAATGCATAATTAAAAATTTTAATCCAAATAGTTCTTTGCTGTTCAAGTATATAGCCGATGCTTAAACATACTATTAATATAGCTAATAAAGGAAGTTGAAGATTAGAAATTGTTTTTATGTTTTTCCCAAACATGGAATCCCAAAGGATAATTAGGGGGTTGTGTAAAACATACAAAGGAAAGGTTAGATCTGCAACCTTTCTGAATTTACTAGTCCAGGTAAATTCTGATTTCGATTTTTCTTCTTGAGGAAGGAGCCACAGTGCAACCGAGATTGCAAAACCAATAATCCAGTCGCTAACAAACTGAGATGCAAAGTAGAGTGGTGACGTACCAAGTGTCATTGGCACCCCTGAAAAGTAAATAGCGATATATAATGCTACAAGTAAAGAAAAAAGGACCAAAATTATGGATTTCGGTATACTCAGTTTTGGGGGTGTAATGTGGTATGCTGCATATCCCATTAACCATATTGGCATCATAATTAATATTTTAGGGCCTGCAATTAATATAGAAATCAGCAGAATTAAATATGATTTCAAATTTTTATCTTTGTTGCGGTAGAACCAAGCCCCAAATACCATATAATACCAAAATTCATAACTTAATGACCACAGAGGATTTAAAATTGGTGGCGCTGCGGACAAAAACCATATCTCGTTTAAAAATAAACTTGAAATTATGTATCTGGGAAACATTGCATTCCTAAAAATTTCTGAATAGACGGTAGGATCGGTATATTTGATTATCAATTCACAACCTAAGCCAATGATAAGGGAAGGCAAAACTATTGAATATAACCTGCTAAATCTGGCTTGAAAATATTGGGCTGCCCCACGATTTTTATTTGATGTCGTATATGCGATCACAAACCCAGATAAAGCAAAGAAAATTACAACAGCCATATGTGCTACTTGTGATAGAACTATTGTGCTGAAACCCCAATGTTTATATAAATGAAAAATAAAAACAACTAATGCTGCCAAAATTCTTAATCCGTCCAATGTTAAGCTAGAATAACGAGATATTATGCGCATATAATTTGACTAATTCCAGTTTAAATCTTTTACTTCATTATATACTTTAGTAATGCCCTCTTCTAGCGAAACCTTCGCTTTCCATCCCTGTGCATGTAGTTTCCCTACATCCATTAATTTCCTTGGGGTTCCGTCTGGTTTAGTGGTATCGGTTACAATTTCACCTTCAAAACCCACCACTTTGACTACTAATTGTGCCAATTCTAAAATGGACACATCCTCACCAACGCCTATGTTTACCAAGCCTGGTTCATTGTAGGTTTGCATCAAATAGAAACAGGCCTCGGCTAAGTCGTCTACATACAAGAACTCTCTTTTAGGTGTGCCTGTACCCCAAATGGTAACGCTGGCTTCTTTATTGTTTTTGGCAGTGATGACCTTGCGGATCAATGCGGGTAAAACATGCGAATTGTTTAAGTCGTAATTGTCATTCGGTCCATACAAATTGGTCGGCATTACAGAGATGTAATTGCAATTGTATTGCGAACGGTACGCATCGCATAATTTGATCCCGGCAATTTTAGCAATGGCATAAGGCTCATTGGTAGGTTCTAATTCTCCTGTTAATAAATAATCTTCTTTTAATGGCTGAGGAGCCAGTTTAGGATAGATACAAGAAGAACCCAAGAACATTAATTTCGTTACTCCATTCAAGTAAGCCGAATGGATCACGTTATTTTGGATCATGAGATTTTCATAAAGGAAATCTGCACGGTAAATGTTATTGGCTAAGATGCCACCCACTTTAGCCGCTGCTAAAAAAACGTATTCGGGTTTTTCTTCGGCAAAAAAAGCACTTACTGCTTGCTGATCTCTTAAATCTAGTTCTTTGGAAGAACGGGTGATGATATTGGTAAAGCCTTCGGCTTTTAATTTTCTTACAATAGCAGAGCCCACCATGCCGTTGTGCCCTGCTACATATATTTTATTGCTATGCTCCATTATTCGAACTGATTTTTAACGGCATAACCAGCTTCTTTTAACATTCTTTCTTTTTGGAAAAGCTCCACATCAGCAGTCATCATATCATTAACTAGGCCTGCTAAATCATATTTTGGTTTCCAGTTTAGTTTTTCTTTACATTTCGTTGGATCGCCAATTAATAGATCAACCTCTGTAGGACGGAAATAACGGGCATCAACTGCCACTACTTCTTTACCAATTTCTACTTGGTAGGCTGGGTTGTTGCAAGCCACTACATAACCTTTTTCTTCTGCACCTTCTCCTTTAAACTCTAAGGTAATGCCCACTTCGCCAAAAGCCATTTTAATGAAATCACGCACGGTAGTCGTTACTCCAGTAGCGATTACAAAATCTTCTGGTTTGTCTTGTTGTAAGATTAACCACATGGCTTCTACATAATCTTTGGCGTGGCCCCAGTCTCTGCGTGCATCTAAATTACCTAGGTACAATTTATCTTGCATCCCCAAAGCGATCTTTGCAGTACCACGGGTGATTTTACGGGTAACAAAAGTTTCTCCTCTTAATGGGCTTTCGTGGTTAAACAAAATGCCATTACAAGCATAAATGCCATAAGCTTCACGATAGTTTACCGTAATCCAATAGGCATACATTTTAGCTACAGCATAAGGAGAACGAGGATAGAATGGGGTAGTTTCTGATTGAGGTACGGCTTGCACCAAACCATACAATTCTGACGTAGAGGCTTGGTACACCTTTGTTTTATCAACTAAACCTAAAATACGAATGGCTTCTAAAATTCTTAAGGTTCCAATCCCATCCGCATTGGCGGTATATTCTGGAGTTTCGAAACTCACTTGCACATGGCTCATGGCACCTAAATTGTAGATCTCATCAGGTTGTACCTGTTGGATGATACGGATCAGGTTGGTAGAATCGCTCAAATCTCCGTAGTGTAATACGAATTTAACATCAGTTTCATGAGGGTCTTGATACAAGTGATCGATACGATCGGTATTGAAAAGTGAACTACGGCGTTTGATGCCATGTACTTCATAACCTTTTTTTAACAATAGATCGGCCAAATAGGAACCATCTTGACCTGTAATACCAGTGATTAGCGCTTTTTTCATTGATTTGTTGAGTTTATTAGCAAAATATTGAGTTAGTAATACCTATTTTAAGCCATTTAGAGAGCTTAAAATTTATAATTTATTGATGTTTGGTTAACAATGATAAATTTTGTATTTTATTTTGCTGTAAATATATCGATTTATAGTTAAATATTTATCTTTGAATGCAATTTAAGCTTTCGTTTTAAGAAAATTTGTTTCGATTTTTTATAATAATAAAAGGCGATATTTTATTATTATTGCTTAAAATTAATGCCAAGTTTAGATATGAAGAAAATTACCAGTATTTGCTGCATAGGTGCAGGTTATGTGGGCGGCCCCACAATGGCGGTAGTGGCCAAACAATGTCCACACATTAAAGTTACGATTGTAGATTTAAATGAGGCCCGCATTGCGGCGTGGAATGATCCTGATGTCAACAATATTCCGGTATACGAACCAGGTCTGAGCGAAGTGGTTGCAGAAGCAAGAGGAAGAAACTTATTTTTTTCTACCGATGTAGATAGCGCGATTGCCGAAGCAGAAATGATCTTTATTTCGGTAAACACGCCCACTAAAACTTATGGTGCCGGTAAAGGTAAGGGCGCAGATCTGAAATGGATTGAGCTTTGTGCCCGCCAGATTGCGAGGGTTTCTAAAACAGATAAAATTATTGTAGAAAAATCTACTTTGCCGGTACGTACCGCAGAAGCGGTAAGGGATATCTTACAAAATACAGGGAATGGCGTTAATTTTCAGGTACTATCTAACCCAGAGTTTTTAGCTGAAGGTACTGCCGTAGATGATTTATTGGCGCCAGATCGCGTTCTGATTGGAGGTGATTCTACACCAGAAGGCCAAGAAGCCGTGCAAGCTTTAGTTGATATTTATGCCAACTGGATACCTGCTGAACGTATTTTAACCACCAATGTATGGTCGTCTGAATTGTCTAAATTGGTAGCCAATGCGTATTTGGCGCAACGCATTTCATCCATCAACTCTATTTCGGAGCTTTGCGAGAAAACAGAAGCGAACATTAATGAAGTGGCCAGGGCCATTGGAGCAGATAGCCGTATTGGCCCTAAGTTTTTAAAAGCATCGGTAGGTTTTGGCGGTTCTTGTTTCCAGAAAGACATTTTAAACTTGGTATATATTTCCCGCTCTTTTGGGCTGCAAGAAGTGGCCGATTATTGGGAACAGGTAATTATCATGAACGACCACCAGAAAAAGCGTTTTGCTTTGAATATGGTGAAAGATTTATACAATACGGTTTCGGGCAAAAAGATCACCTTTTTGGGTTGGGCCTTTAAAAAAGACACCAACGATACGCGTGAATCGGCAGCGATTTATGTAGCTGACGAACTGTTAAATGAGCAGGCCATGATCCGTGTGTACGATCCGAAAGTAAAGGAGGCACAGATCTATGGAGATTTAGATTATCTGGCTACCCGCAAAGCGGAAGAAAATGCAGCTTCGGTTAAGGTTTTTGAAGATCCTTACCGTGCCTGCGAAAATGCACATGCCATTGCGGTTTTAACCGAATGGGATGAGTTTAAGGAATACGATTGGCAACGCATTTACGATAGCATGTTGAAACCGGCCAAGATTTTTGATGGTAGGAACATTTTAGATGCCGAAAAGTTAAGAGCGATTGGATTTAAAGTAACTTCGATTGGGGTAAGGTAATATGGAACGTAAAAGAGTATTAATTACAGGGGCAGCTGGTTTTTTGGGCTCCCATTTGTGCGATCGCTTTATCAAGGAGGATTACCATGTAATGGCGATGGATAACCTGATTACAGGAGATTTGGCCAATATAGCACACTTGTTTAAATTAGAAAATTTCGAATTCTACCACCACGATGTATCTAATTATGTACATGTATCTGGAGACCTAGATTATATCCTGCATTTTGCTTCACCCGCTAGTCCGATAGATTACCTTAAAATTCCGATCCAAACCCTAAAGGTGGGTTCTTTGGGTACACACAATCTATTGGGTTTGGCCAAAGCAAAAAATGCAAGAATGTTGATTGCTTCTACCTCAGAAGTATATGGCGACCCTAATGTAAACCCACAGCCCGAAGAATATTGGGGCAATGTAAACCCTGTTGGTCCGCGTGGGGTGTACGATGAAGCCAAACGTTTTCAGGAAGCGATTACCATGGCCTACCATACTTTCCATGGTTTAGAAACCAGGATTGTACGCATATTTAATACCTATGGTCCACGGATGCGTTTAAATGATGGCCGTGTATTGCCTGCTTTTATTGGCCAGGCTTTACGTGGCGAAGATTTAACAGTATTTGGTGATGGTAGTCAGACCCGCTCTTTCTGTTACGTAGACGATTTGATTGAAGGGATTTACAGGTTATTGTTGAGTGATTATGCCCAGCCGGTTAACATTGGTAACCCAGATGAGATTACCATTAAACAATTTGGCGAAGAGATCATCAAACTAACAGGTACACAGCAGCAATTGGTATTGAGAGATTTACCGGTTGATGATCCCAAACAACGTAGGCCAGATATTACCAAAGCTCGCGAATTGCTGAATTGGGAACCGAAGGTAAGTAGGACCGAAGGATTGAAGATTACCTATGATTATTTCAAGTCGTTGCCAACAGCCGCCTTGGTGAACACCGAACATAAAGATTTTAAAACTTACAATAAATAAAGTTATTATAAAACAGTCCTAAATTTTTTCGTAAAGGGCAGATTTCATTATATGATCTGCCCTTTACTTATAGATAGCTTTTAGCCTACAATTAAGCCGGGCGCTTCGCTTATTTACCTTTTGCCAATGTTGTAATTTGGGATGGTATTTTTGATTGAATGATTGATAATGCCAATTCGAATTGTTCTTGCATAGATAGCTCGGTATTGTCTATGATTACAGCATCCGGTGCACAAACTAAAGGGCTTTCTTCTCTTGTGGTATCATCGTAATCTCTTTGAGCTAGATTGGTGTAAATTTCATCAAAACTCACAGCTTCATTTTTTAACGACAGTTCTGCAAACCTTCTTTCTGCCCTTTTCTTCGGCTCTGCTGTCATAAACAATTTAACGGTAGCATAAGGGAATACTTGTGTCCCAATATCCCTACCGTCCATAACAATGTCTAATTTGGCGCCCATTGCTTGTTGAAGTTCTACCATAGCTTTCCTCACAATTGCAATGGGACTTACCTTACTTACCTTTTCAGAAATATACATTTTTCTTATTTCAAGAGATAAATCCTGGCCATTTAAGTAAATGTTATTTTCATTCTCTACGCACCTGAATTCGATTGAAGCATCACTAATGGAGTTTTGAACTGCATGTTGGTCGCATAGGTCAACATTATTATGCAAAAAATGATAGGTTAATGCCCTGTACATGGCACCGCTATCAACATATGCAAACCTTAAATGACTGGCTAATTGTTTGGCTAATGTACTTTTGCCACAGGAAGAAAAACCATCAATCGCTATTATAGAATTATTCAAGTTTGCCATATGCTTGTTTAATTATTAATTAATTTGCTTTGCTAGTTCAAAGATAGAAAAAATATGGTTAGTGTACTTCATACACTTCTTTTCAATTTGATTATCTGTTTGTAGCTATAATTTTTGAACTTTTTCTTTTTTATATTGTTACCATAAATATTATCTTTAAACGAAATTTATTCCAATTAATAATAACTTTATTTAGTTCAGAAATTATCATGCCCTCAACCCAACCAACCTTAGTAATTTTAGCAGCTGGAATGGCTAGCCGTTATGGCGGAAACAAACAAACAGAATCTTTTGGCCCTGCTGGCGAAACCATTATGGAGTATTCCATTTATGATGCCATCAAAGCTGGTTTTGGAAAAGTAATTTTCATTATTCGTGAAGAGTTTGCGGAAGCCTTTAAGGCAGCAATTGAGCCTAAGTTAAAGGGCAAGATCGAATTGGCTTATGTATATCAGTCGCTGGATAAATTTAGTGGGGGCAGGGCCATCCCGGCCGAGCGTGTAAAACCTTTTGGTACGCAACATGCGCTATTGTGTATCAAGGATGCTATTGATGCGCCATTTGCGGTCATCAATGCAGACGATTTTTATGGTTTGGATGCCTTTGAGCAGGCCTATAGCTTTTTAACTACAAGCGTTAGCGATAATTTATATGCTTGTTTGGGTTATGAATTAAAAAATACTTTGAGCGATCATGGTTCGGTAACCAGAGGTGAGATCAGTACTGATGCTGAAGCCAAGGTAACAGGTATTATCGAGCGTCGCTCTATCTTTAAGAAAGAAGGCAAAGCCGTTACCGAAGAAGGTGGTACGGAAAAAGAATTGCCACTGGATACTAAGGTAAGCATGAACTTTTTCTGTTTTACGCCAGATTTTGTGAACTGGAGTGAAGAAAAGTATGCCGAATTCTTGGATAAAAACCTGGAGACAGATTTAAAGGCAGAGTTTTTAATTCCAGAAGTGGTAGATCAGTGTATTGCGGAAGGCAAAGCCGCTGTGCAGATGATTCCAACGTCGGCCAAATGGTTTGGCGTAACTTTTAAGGAAGATGCACCGATTGTGAAGGCTGGTTTGCAAGAATTGGTAGCTGCAGGTGTTTACCCGGCAGATTTGTGGGTTTAAGGGCGTAAACCTGCCTGCGGCAGGCAGGGACTAAAGTTCAAAAATGGGCGTCATCTCGAACGCTGTTTAGCGGAGAGATCTATTTAGTTAAATTCGTCTTATAGATTTCTCCTACGTCGAATCCGATAGCTATCGGATCGGAACTGGCTCGTGCAAAGGGCACGTTCGAAAGGATGGTTTATTAAGCGCCGTCTCTCCAAAGCCACGTCATCTCGAACGCTGTTTAGCGGAGAGATCTATTCAGTTAAATTCGTCTTATAGATTTCTCCTACGTCGAATCCGATAGCTATTGGATTATTTTCGGGAAGGCGCCTGTCTGCCGTAGGTAGGAGGCAAGGAGGTGTGTAGGGTTTTTTCTTTCCGCTCTATGCCGCGGGGGCATCTTCCTTTGTTGCGGCAAAGGAAGCAAACCGCTTTCGCTTGCCCTAAGGCAGCTTCTCGCTCTGTCCCAACTCACAAGAAAGGCAAACACGGGCTGTGGTATTGTAAAAATGATCTGCCGAGAACCTCTTTAAATTTTTACAATACTAAAGTGAACAAGGCCCCTGCTGCCCACAGGCTTTCCATTGCCTTTCTTTTGGCGCTGCTGGGCAAGCTCGTTCGTCCTTAGCAGCGTTAATGGTATATGAGTAGAGAATGGTGTTATGTTAGGGCAGAGGGTTAAACCAGGTTGCATAGTCCTCACCCATCAAAGTTAATAGTACTTGTTCTGTACTACAGGCCTCTCCCAAGGAGAGGGGAATAAAGGGCAGTGGGTTAAACCCGGTAGCATAAGGCCTCACCCGTCAAAGTAATTAGGAAAGGCTACTACAGTAACATCCTCTCCCAAGGAGAGGGGAAAAAAAGGCAGAGGGTTAAACCCGGTTGCATAAGGCCTCACCCGTCAAAGTAATTAGGAAAGGCTACTACAGTAACATCCTCTCCCAAGGAGAGGGGAAAAAAAGGCAGAGGGTTAAACCCGGTTGCATAGTCCTCACCCATCAAAGTAATTAGGAAAGGCTACTGCAGTAACATCCTCTCCCAAGGAGAGGGGAAAAAAAGGCAGAGGGTTAAACCCGGTTTGCATAGTCCTCACCCGTCAAAGTAATTAGGAAAGGCTACTGCAGTAACATCCTCTCCCAAGGAGAGGGGAATAAAGGGCAGTGGGTTAAACCCAGTAGCCAAGAATACTAGCACAGGTTTTGCCTTGCTACTAACATTGCTAAGGGTGCTTATGGCCTAGCATATCACCGCGGTAGAAAGCAACAAACAGCTTTGCACTAGCTTTTGATCTGCATTGCCAAGTAAGAAAGCAGCGTGTGGGGTGGGATTTGAGTATTGGGTAAGCCTTTTTCTTACGCTGTAGTAGCTGTTGTTAGCTTTATGCAAGGGGATTATGCAAGCCTTGATTTTTGGCAACCTTTTTATTAAGAAAAAGGTTGAAGCCATTCGGCGGCTAGCCGAGGCAAGGATGTGTGGTGGGTCTATTGTAGCTAGGGTGTGTTACTAGCAAGGGATTTATCTCTCGGCTCATGCCGCGGTGGCACTAACTTTTTTCAATTAGAGTATATGTTTTTAGCTGTATTGAAGCTTGCTGCGCAGGTTTGAAACGAAAAAAGTTAGCAAAAACGTTTTCGCTTGCCCTAAGGCAGCTTCTCGCTCTGTCCCAACTCACAAGAAAGGCAAACACGGGCTGTGTCCCGATTGAAACATCGGGATAAACAGAGCAAGGCCCCTGCTGCCCACAGGCTTTCCATTGCCTTTCTTTTGGCGCTGCTGGGCAAGCTCTGCGTGCTATCAAAGTTAATGTTATAGCAAGGGATAAATGGCACTATGTTAGGGCAGAGGGTTTAACCCAGTAGCCAAGAATAGTACCCACGTTTTTGCCTTGCTACTGCCATTGCTAATGCGCATACGGCCTAGCATATCACCGCAGTAGAAAGCAACAAACAGCTTTGCACTAGCTTTTGATTTGCATTGCCAAGTAAGAAAGCAGCGTGTGGGGTGGGATTTGAGGATTGGGTACGCCTTTTTCTTACGCTGTAGTAGCTGTTGTTAGCTTTATGCAAGGGGATTATGCAAGCCTTGGGTTTGTTCATCCGTTATTCATTGTTTTTTAATGGTATTCATGCTTTCGCTTCGCTCAGGTTGTTTCTTTGGGCTAAGCCAAAGAAAGAGCCTCACTGCGGCGGCGAGCCGTGGCAAGGAGGTGTGTAGGGCTTTTGATTTTGCATATTGCTGCTATACGTTTGGTTTATCTCACCGCACCCCGCCCTTTGGGCACCCCTAAAGGGGAATAGAGAGCGCAAGGCCCCTGCCGCCCACAGGCTTTCCATTGCCTTTCTTTTGTCGCTGCTGGGGAAGCTCTGCGTGCTATCAAAGTTAATGTTATAGCAAGGGATAAATGGCACTAGGTTCAGGCAGAGGGTTAAACCTGGTTTGCTAATATCCTCACCCGTCAAAGTAATTAGGAAAGGCTACTGCAGTAACATCCTCTCCCAAGGAGAGGGGAAAAAAGGGCATTGGGTTAAACCCGGTAGCCAAGAATACTAGTACAGGTTTTGCCTTACTACTGCCATTGCAAATGGCGCATACGGCCTCAGTGGAGCGACGTTAAGAAACCGTTTATCAGCAATTTGGATTGATGATAATAAGGACCATCTTACAGTTGAAAAACAATAACAATTTGAGATGAAATGCAATAAGTGTAGCGTTAAAAACAAAAAGCTGTTTGAGCGCCTGCCTGCTTTAGGCAGGTAGCGTCCCGATAGCTATCGGGATCTTTTTGTTTAGCGTAACGTTTGGATTTTTAGGAGCGCCAGTGCAGCCTAGATTATTCATCATTGGTTATTGTATTTAATGGTATTCATGCGCTCGCAGGCTCGGGATTTGCTTCTTTTCAGCAATGGAAAAGAAGGAGCCTCACGGCGGCGGCGAGCCGTGGCAAGGATTTGTGTAGGACTTTTGATTTGCATATTGCTGCTATATGCTTGATTTATCTCTCCGCACCCCGCCCTTTGGGCACCCCTAAAGGGGAATAGAGAGCGCAAGGCCCCTTTCCAGCCCACGGGCTTTCCATTGCCTTTCTTTTGTCGCTGCTGGGCAAGCTCTGCGTGCTATCAAAGTTAGTGTGATAGCAGGGATAAATGGCATTAGGTTCAGGCAGAGGGTTAAACCCGGTAGCCAAGAATAGTACACACGTTTTTGCCTTGCTACTGCCATTGCTAATGCGCATACGGCCTAGCATATCACCGCAGTAGAAAGCAACAAACAGCTTTGCACTAGCTTTTGATTTGCATTGCCAAGTAAGAAAGCAGCGTGTGGTTAGGGATTGAGTATTGGGTACGCCTTTTTCTTACACTGTAATAGCTGTTGTTAGCTTTATGCAAGGGGATTATGCATGCCTTGATTTTTGGCAACCTTTTTATTAAGAAAAAGGTTGAAGCCATTCGGCGGCTAGCCGAGGCAAGGATGTGTGTAGGGCTTTTGATTTTGCATATTGCTGCTATATGCTTGATTTATCTCTCCGCACCCCGCCCTTTGGGCACCCCTAAAGGGGAATAGAGAGCGCAAGGCCCCCCTGCCGCCCACAGGCTTTCCATTGCCTTTCTTTTGGCGCTGCTGGGCAAGCTCTGCGTGCTATTAAAGTTAATGTTATAGCAAGGGATAAACTTTATACAAGCAGATTATGCAAGCCTTGATTTACTCCTATTTTTCTACTGCTTTTTAAGGGTATTCCTGCTTTCGCTTTATCGTAGCAAATGCTGGTTTTTCGAATCAGTTGCTAAATATTTGGCTTAAATCGTGGGGCATTGCTTATCTTGCGGCCGTTCCCTCCATTTTAATCATAGCGCCTCAAGTTGAAAAGCTGGTAGGCTATTTTTGGAGATCAAAATCTTAATATAATAAAGAATGAAAAGAGTAGTGATTACAGGCCTTGGCGCCATAACACCATTAGGTAATTCAGTAAATGAATTTTGGGAAAATATATTAGCTGGTAAAAGTGCAGCTGGTCCAATTACCAAATTTGATGCTAGCAAATTCAAAACACGTTTTGCTTGCGAAGTTAAAGATTTCAATATTGAAGCATACATCGACAAAAAAGAAGTGAAAAAATATGATCTGTTTACGCAATATGCAATTGCGGCGGCAGATCAGGCCATTAAAGATTCAGGAATCGACTTTTCGCAAATGGATGAAGTGGATCGTTATGATGTTGGTGTAATTTGGGCAAGCGGTAATGGTGGTATTGCTACTTTCGAAAACCAATTGCACGAGTATATTAAAGGTGATGGTACACCAAGATTTAGTCCTTACTTTATCCCAAAATTGATTGTAGATATTGCTGCTGGTGCCATTTCTATCAAACATCAACTTCATGGACCAAACTATTGTACGGTTTCTGCATGTGCATCTTCAAACACCGCTATAATTAGTGCTTTTGATACCATTAGATTGGGCAAAGCAAAAATCATGATTGCTGGAGGTTCTGAGGCTGCGGTTACAGAAGGCTCCGTAGGTGGATTTAGTTCTGCACAAGCCCTTTCTAAAAACAATGAAAATTCATTAGAAGCCTCAAGACCTTTTGATGTTGCCAGAGATGGTTTTGTAATGGGAGAGGGTGCTGGCGCTTTGGTTCTAGAAGATTTGGAGAGTGCTTTAAAAAGAGGTGCAACCATTTACGCAGAGTTAGTGGGCACAGGTATGGCTGCAGATGCTTATCACTTAACTGGTACACACCCAGAGGGATTAGGGGCAGTTTTAGGAATGAAAAGAGCATTAGAAGAAGCAGGAATTGAAGCTAAAGAGGTAGACTATATCAATGCGCATGCAACTTCAACTGGCATTGGAGATATCAGTGAGCTAATTGGTATTAAAAAGGTTTTTGGAGATTCGAACGTAGCTATTAGTGGAACAAAATCAATGACTGGCCACTTATTAGGTGCAGCAGGTGCAATAGAAAGTATCATTTCTGTATTAGCTATTAAAAATGATGTAATTCCAGGTACCATAAATACTACAACTTTAGATGAAAAAATTCCTGCTGGATTGAACATCATTTTGGGCAAACCAGTATATCAAAAAGTAAATTATGTATTAAACAATACCTTTGGCTTTGGCGGCCACACCGCTACAAGTTTGTTCAAGAAATACGAAGCTTAACCAAAGCACCTAATTATTTCTATATGAATTCCCAAACATGATCAATAGCTTATTGTGTTTGGGAATTATTTTATCAGGTCGTTTTGGGCTTTGCCAGTTAACATGTGGTATTAAAGAAACAATAGCTGTAACATTTCTTCAGTTTTTACCTTAATTAATCACTAAAGCAACCAAAGTCTTACAATGGGCGTCATCCTATATATCATAAAAATACAATAATCCCATTCTAAATTTACCAACAACTGCATGAAACGAATTCTCATCCCTATTGCGTTAATCGCATTCATTTTATTTCCAATCTTAACACACGCACAATTAACGGTATCAGATAGCATCGATGTTTTCATTAAAAACATGATGCAAAAAAGAAATATTCCGGCACTTCAATTAGCGGTTGTTAGACAGGGTAAAATTGAAAAAATTGCTACTTATGGAACATCCAATTTAGAAAATGCCATTGCTGCTAACCAGCAAACCCTATTTCAGATTAACTCCATCACCAAAGCCTTTGTTGGGGTAGCTATAATGCAATTAGCAGAACAAGGCAAACTAAATGTAAATGATCCCATTTCTAAATATTTAGATAGTTTGCCTATAGCTTGGCAGCCATTAACGCTAAAACAATTGTTAAGTCATACTTCAGGTCTTCCAGATATTTTGGATGATGACGAAATGGTGTTTGGAGGTGGAGAAAAAGCGGCTTGGAAAAGAGTTACTGCATTGCCATTGGTGTTTAAACCTGGAGAAAAATTCATGTACAATCAAACCGGTTATGTCATATTGGGTAAAATCATCAATAAATTAAGTGGCCTGCATTTTACCAAATTTATAGCTGATGGGCAGTTTAAAACTGCTGGAATGAAGCTCAGCAGATTTGGAGATTCCTTCGATGTTGTTCCAAATTCGGCAGGTGCGTATACACTATACAAAATGGTTGATGGTGATTTTGTTCGCAGCAATTCTCCTGGCGTAGCTTATATACAATTCCCTGAATTTTACAGAACTGCTGCAGGGATCATGTCTACAGCTGAGGACATGGCCAATTGGATCATTGCAATTAAAGATGGTCGTTTGTTGAAACAGCAAGAAAGTATCACTACTTTATTTACTCCGGCTTTGCTTAATAATGGTAAAATTGGCGGCTTTAATGGGCTTACCAATGGTTATGCTTTAGGTTGGCCTACCGTAACTAGAGAAGAGCACCCTGCAGTTGGTACGGTTGGTGGAGGTAGAAATGGATTATTTGTGTATTTGAAAGACGATTTGGCTATTGTGGTGCTTAGCAACTTAATGGGGGCTAACCCAGACAGATTTATAGATGAAATAGCAGGTTATTATATCAACGATATGCATGAAGCCAATGGTTTTGGGCTGCCAAAAGACATTAAGAAATTGCGAAGTGAATTATTAAAGAAAGGTTTCGGACAGTACTTAGCAGTTGCAAAGGCTTTAAAAAAGAAAGCACCATTTATTGATTTAAATGAACAGGCACTTAATGCTTGGGGTTATCAATTGCTAGCTCAAAAAGAGCATCATAAAGCGCTTGCAATTTTTCAGCTCAACACTAAATTGTATCCAAACAGTGCTAATGCTTTTGATAGTTTGGCAGAAACTTTTGAAGCTTTGGAAAATAAGAGCGATGCTTTAGCAAACTACAAAAAAGTACTTGCTTTAGATCCGGAACATAAAAATGCCATTAATCGAATAAAGGTACTTTCTGGTAAATAAAAACACAAAGAAGCCTTACATTAATTGTGAGGCTTCTTTGTTTAAACTATAAGGGTTGGCTTATGTTGATCTTGGCAGCAAGAATACAAGGCGTAACAACTGCTTCTTCTTTTGCGATGTAGGCTTCCTTGCCTAATTTTTTTAACATGCGGTAATGCGAAGCAAGTGCGCTCAAAAATGTAGGACTTTCAATATAGGGAAGGTTAAATTCTAAAGCGGTTTCTTTTACTATTTTACCAATAGCAGGATAATGAATGTGACAGATTTTTGGAAACAAATGATGTTCTACTTGCCTATTTAATCCTCCGCATAGAAAGCCAGCTATTTTGCTATCAACGGCGAAATTTGCAGTCGTCATCATTTGATGTGCAGCCCAAGCTTCTTCAATATTCCCATCATCATTAGGTAATGGGAAACTGGTTCCTTCTACAACATGTGCCAATTGGAATACTAAACCTAATACCAATCCCTGAGCAAATTGCATCGCTAAAAAGCCAATCATAAATTGCCACCAAGTAACATTTAAAACTATTAATGGTAAAATGATAAAAAGGAAATAGTATAAAAATTTAAAGAAGAATAGGTTAAAATATTCGATACGAGGGTGGTTGGCTACTTGCGACCCGATTTTAGTTTGAAAGAATTTTTTGTAATCTTTTCTAAATACCCATGATAACATGGCCAGGCTATATAAACCAAAAGCATAAATATGTTGGTAGCGCTGAATTTTGTTCACTGGTTCTTCTTCAGAAAAACGAATTAAACCTGGTGCTACATCAATATCCTCATCATGCCCTGCTATATTGGTATAGGTATGGTGTACAATGTTATGGCAAATGCTCCAGACATAGGCACTAGCTCCAATTAAGCTAAACAAGAAACTAAAAGTCTGATTAACAATTGGCTTATTTGAAAATGCTTTGTGGATGGCGTCATGGCAAATGTTGAATCCTACAAATGCTCCAAAAATTCCCAATAGAATTCCCATGCCTAACATCATAGACCAATGGAAATTGCCCAACAAAATTAATAGATATAACGTAATAAATGTTCCCAAAAAAAAGAAAGCTTTGAACCACATTGCACCATTTGCATGCACACTTAAATCCTGATCTTCGAAATGGGCATCAACACGTTTACGTACTGTAGCGTAAAAAGTAGACTTGTTGATATTGGTAAACTTGACTTTTCTTGTCATAAATAAAATAGAGCGTTATTTTAACGGTTTTTATATTTTCCCTAAAGTAGGCTAATTAATGTATTATCTAGCACAATTGTCATTTTAATTTCATGAGAATTAATTTATATACGTAAATCTGGCTTGTGAAGATGTTTGAATAGTAGTTAGCCAGCAAATAAGAATTTAAATTAATCGTTAATAATCAGTATTTTTGAAAATCAATACCCCAAATCAAATGCTAACCAAATGAAAAAAATCACCTATTTATTGGCACTAATAGCGATTATCCTTATTTCTTGCAAAAAAACGGGAACGTTCCCGACACCAGCGCCAAAACCAGAAGAACCAGTTATACCTACTCATCCTACAAATCCTTTGCCTACGGCTGCTAAAGAGGGAGTGGTTTTCATCAATGGGGGCACCTCTGCAGTTGTAACTTTATATGCGCCTTCAAAATCTTCAGTTTATTTGATTGGTGATTTCAATAATTGGCAAGCTTTACCCGCAAGTGAGATGAAATTGGCGCCAGACCATACTACTTGGTGGGTTCAACTAGATGGATTAGATCCGAATGCAGCATACGCTTATCAGTTTTATGTAGACCATAGTTTTAAAGTTGCAGATCCCTACAGCGAAAAGATTTTAGATCCTAATAATGATGGTTATATTTCTGCTTCAGTATATCCAAACCTGAAAGCTTATCCCACAGGAAAAACAACTGGAATTGTAAGTTTAATGCAGGCCAACAAGCCAACTTATACATGGAAAAATACAACTTTCAATAGGCCAGAAAAGAATAATCTAGTTATCTATGAATTATTAATAAGAGATTTTACAAGCGAACATACGTATGCTTCTACCTTACAAAAATTGGATTATCTGGTAAGTTTAGGTATCAATGCCATAGAATTAATGCCGGTTACAGAGTTCGAAGGAAATTCGAGTTGGGGCTACAATATTTCTTATGCATTAGCTCCAGACAAATATTATGGTACAAAAGTAGCTTTGCAGAATTTTATAGACGAATGCCATGGCAAAGGTATTGCTGTAATTATGGATATGGTATTGAACCATGCTTTTGGGCAATCGCCGATGGTGGAACTTTATTTTGATAAAAGCGTAAACAAGCCCACAGCTAATAGCCCTTGGTTTAATGTGGATGCTAAACACCCCTATAATGTAGGCTACGATTTTAACCACGAAACCAATGCGACCAAGCAATACGTTAAAAATGTAGTGAAATATTGGATGCAGCAATATAAAATTGATGGTTTTAGATTTGATTTATCTAAAGGTTTTACCCAGAAATCATCATCAGATGATGGTAGTTTTGCAGCTTATGATGCCAGTCGCGTAGCCATCTGGAAAGATTACAACAATTACATCAAAAGTTTAGATGCCAATAACTTTTATGTCATATTAGAGCACTTTGCAGATGCCTCTGAAGAAAAAGTATTGGCTGATGATGGCATGATGTTTTGGGCGAATATCAATTACAACATGAACGAAGCCACCATGGGCTGGCTTGGAAGTTCAGATTTCTCATGGTCATTTTACACTAAACATGGTTTTGCAAAATCAGAAAATTTGGTAAGTTACATGGAAAGCCATGATGAAGAAAGATTAAATTTTAAAAATATAACTTACGGAAACGTTGTTTCTGGCTATTCGGTTAAGGATTTAACCACTGCCCTTAAACGCCAGGAAATGGCAGCTGCATTTTTGTTTGCAGTACCCGGGCCAAAAATGCTTTGGCAGTTTGGAGAATTGGGTTATGATTATAGTATCGATTTTAATGGCAGGTTGGGAGAAAAGCCTATCAAATGGGATTATTATGATGACAATCGTCGCAAGACATTGTACAATGCCTATGCTAAGTTTATCAAGTTAAAAAAGAACAATGCCATTTTTGCTAATGCAACGGCTACTTATAACTTAACAGGTGCTGTGAAATATATCAAATTGGTTAGCGGTGCAAATACGGTAATGGTGGTAGGAAATTTTGATGTTACCAATCAAACTGCAAATATCGATTTTGGATCGTCAGGAACATGGATTAATGCAACGGGGAGTGCAAATATTAATTTGACAAGTAATACTTATAATGCTAATTTGGCACCTGGAGCATATCATATTTACAGTAAACAAGCATTAAATTAATTTTATAAATGTTGTTCAAGAAATTACTAATTACTACAGGTTTTGTTTTAGGTTTTGCCATTCTTGTAAGCGCACAAGATACTACACAAAAAATAATCGATAGAACAAATAGCGTAGCGCAGCAGCAGAAACCTTATGTAATTTTAATTTCTTTAGATGGCTTTAGGTGGGATTTAGCGGATAAGTTTCAAGCTAAAAATTTAATTAAATTAAGAGAAAGTGGGGTGCATGCCGATTATTTAAAACCGTCTTACCCATCCTTAACTTTTCCAAATCACTATACCATTGCAACGGGCTTATACCCGTCTCATCATGGTGTAGTGGATAATATCTTTTACGATAAAGCTAGAAATGTAACTTTTAGAAGAGCAGATAAAAAGATGGCGGTAGACAGCTCCTGGTATGGAGGCAAACCATTGTGGGTGCTAGCCGAAGAGCAAAAGATGCTGAGTGCTATTTTCTATTGGCCAGGGTCAGAAATTTCGATGAATGGTATTAAGCCAACTTATTTGTTCAACTATAGCGAGATTATTCCATTAGAGAGAAGGATAAACATAGTTAAAGATTGGCTTGCTTTACCAGCCGAAAAACGACCTCATTTAATTGCTTTATATTTTCCTCAGGTAGATAAAGCAGCTCATGCCCATAATCCAGATTCTGAAGAAACTAGAGCGGCCGTTCAAGTTCTAGATGATGCTGTAGGAAAAATGTTAGCCATCGCAACTGAAAGCAAGTTGCCTATCAATTTTATTGTATTATCAGATCATGGGATGACAACGGTAGATAGAGAAAACACCATTCCGCTACCTAAAGCAATTGATTTAAACCATTTTATTGTGCCGCCTGGTAATGCCATTCTGCATGTTTATGCTAAAGAAAAACAATACATTAAGCCTACCTATAAAGCTTTAAAAGCTGAGGCAAAGGATTACGATGTTTATTTGAGCAAGAATATTCCAAAAGCTTGGCATTACAATAAAAAAGAAGATCAATACAACAGAGTTGGAGATCTGATTTTGGTGCCACATCTACCTAAAGTTTTCAATATCAATAATATTAAACCAGATGTTGGGCAACATGGCTTTGATCCTGTTATTTCAGATATGCATGCCATATTTTATGCATCAGGTCCCAATTTTAAATCGAATATTAAAATACCTGCTTTTGAGAATGTAAATGTATATCCTTTAATCGCTAAAATTTTAGGCTTAACCTATACCCATCAAATAGATGGTAAAGCCAAAGTATTAGCACCAATATTGAAAAATGAATAGCCCCAGATTTAGGGGTTGTTGTAACTACAAGTTAAAATTTGGAGGCAATTGCGAAAACATCTCGCAGCTATCGGCATAATTAAACCTGAAAGTAAAAAAGGTTTTGGTTTTAGGATCTTGGCACCAAATTACATTGTTAAATTCGCCTTTAAAATCATTGTCAGTAAAATTTGGCGCATTTAAACCATACAAAACTGCCCTTGTATCTTTAATGTTTTTCTCTTTTAAAATTTTATCTTTCGCAATGGCCACCAATTTATTTACTCTTTTTAAATCATATTGATAAGCCTTGTATACAAAGTTAGTTGCCTGGGCTTCTCCAATTAGGTTAATTTTTACATCTTGTTTAAAATCAAAATCCCCATTTACGTATTCATACTGCTTCCACGTTATACTATTGGTGTCTGTAGTAATGTCTACAATAAATTCTGTTCCAGCCTCTTTTTCTCTATAATTAATGTTTGCGTAACCACCTTTTGAAGTCGCTTTTTCGTTTAACTTGGTTACAAATTCATCCCATTTAGCTTTATCTTCTAGTATAGATTTGCCAGTGGTTTCAGTTGGTTTATTTTTGCAAGAGAACAAACAGCATAGGATGCATATTAAGCTAATGTTTTTCATATTGGTAGGGTTAGGTGGGGTGAATTTAACATAACTATCCATAAATACCTAAATGAAGTAACATTTTCGTGTTCCTTACTAAATATGGCTTTCTATTTTTGATATTTATAGCCTATAACCAAACCTAAAAACAATGAAGAAAATTTTTACCTCAACACTTATAGCTTTAAGTTTTGTAAGTTTTGCCTATGCACAACAACAGCGGCAACAAGGAGGGCAGGGCCAAAACGGAGCTCGACCAGCGGCTGCAACTGCACCAAGTGCTGCTCCAGCAAATGCAGAACAGGCATCTCCCAGAAATAATTCGAACATTGCCTCTCGCACAATTGTTCCAGAAAGCTCGGTAATAACCAACCACACGGTAACAATTAGGGGTAAAGAAGTAGCTTACAAAGCCACTACAGGTACTTTGCCAGTGTGGGACGAAGAAGGTAAACCAATTGCAGGTTTATTTTATACTTATTACGAACGTACCGATGTGCAGAATAAAGAAAAAAGGCCATTGGTAATTTCATTTAATGGTGGTCCTGGTTCGGCTTCTGTTTGGATGCACATTGCCTATACTGGTCCTGTGGTTTTAAATATAGACGACGAAGGTTACCCAATTCAACCTTATGGCTATAAAGACAATAATACTTCAATTTTAGATGTTGCCGACATTGTTTACATCGATCCGGTAAATACGGGGTATTCCCGTACAACAGGTAAAGATGTGGCAACAAACAGGTTTTTTGGCGTACGTGCAGATATCCGCTACTTGGCAGAGTGGTTAAATACTTTTGTTACCCGCAACAACCGTTGGGCATCTCCAAAATATTTAATAGGCGAAAGTTATGGCACCACACGTGTTTCGGGCTTAGCTTTAGAATTGCAAAGCAACCATTGGATGTACCTAAATGGAGTAATCTTGGTATCGCCAACAGAATTGGGTATTGAGCGTGGTACGGTAATGGATGCTGCATTAAGATTACCTTATTTTGCCGCTACAGCTTGGTACCACAAAATGTTGCCAGCCGATTTACAAGGCAAGAAACTGGTAGATATGTTGCCAGAGGTAGAGAAATTTACTATAGACGAGTTAATTCCAGCAATTGCTAAGGGAGGCTTTTTGCCAACAGCCGAGAAACAAAAAATAGCGGCTAAAATGGCCAAGTATTCGGGAATTTCGGAGAAAGTAATTCTTCAGAATAATTTAGATGTTTCTACCAATTTATTTTGGAAAGAGCTGCTAAGAGACAAAGGTTTTACCGTTGGTAGATTAGATTCGAGATATAAAGGAATAGACAAAGCCGATGCTGGCAATGGTCCAGATTACAATGCAGAGCTAACCTCTTGGTTGCACTCGTTTACGCCAGCTATTAATATGTATATCCGCAACGAGCTCAACTACAAAACAGACCTAAAATACAATATGTTTGGTCCAGTAAATCCTTGGGACAATACTGGAGATCGTACCGGTGAAAATTTAAGAGCCGCTATGGCACAAAATCCTTACTTACATGTATTGGTGCAATCTGGTTATTACGACGGGGCTTGCGATTATTTTAATGCTAAATATAACATGTGGCAAATGGATCCAAGTGGTAAGCTAAAAGACAGAATGAGTTGGGAAGGTTACGAAAGCGGGCACATGATGTATCTTCGTAAACCAGATCTTAAGCTGGGTAACGATCATATTAGGGATTTCATCGAAAAGTCGTTGCCCAAACCAGGCGTTCCTGCTAAGTTTTAAAAGCAGAAAATTTTAAAATAAACATTAAGGAATTAAGAAGGATGGAGACTTCATTTTCTTCATTTCTTAATGTTTAATTTTCCTCGATGGTCTGTGGCTCACAGACCATTTTTTTATTTCAAATTTTTATTTTGAAGCGCAAGGACTGTACAGGTATTAATGTTTAGTCCCGCTAAAACTGTCTACCGCAGGAACAATGTCATTAAGTTAATGTGAGTTCGGGTTAAGCTTTTTGTATTTATAAGCTATCTCGAGCCTTAGTAACATCTCTCCGTTCCACTAAATCGGCCTTGGCTAGTGCGGAATGCAACAATTTGCCAGCGCATTAAATTAATAGCGCTAGGCGCAGCCGTGGATTTTATTTATAGTTATTAGCTGTTTTCAATTGTATAAATGAGCTGCGCTTACGCTTCGGTTTTTGCATACTTTTTTCATCTACAGGAAACCTGAACCTGCGAAAGCATGAATACCATTGAAAATATAAACAACTGATGAATAAAGTTTGTCCGCGAAGCGACAGAACCCTAAATATGTTTCAGAAGCCGATGATTTTAAACCTCAACCATTGTGTTTGCTGTTTAAAAGCTATTTCTTATATCGAACTCACGTTAAGTTAAGGAGAAAAGCAAAAAATATTGTCATCCTGAGCCTGTCGAAGGACAGATATTTTTTACTTTTTGGACACCCTCATTGTAACTGTTAAGCCTATTTTGCCTTTCAAATTTATTTGTTATCAATATATATACTTTTGGGGGAACAATTTGAAGTTTCAACTGTTCGGAAATAAAAAACAAGTATTTTCGAAATGAGCTAAACTGATATCTTGAATTGCTAAGATTTAAAGTCAATTAATTTTTTATCTTTTCTATTGTATTAGTTATTGAAATTCTACGTAACTCTACCTTATTGGTCCTGTATTTATTATTGGGTAAGGCTTCTGTTATAAATAATTCATAATTATCTTTGAAAAACCTTGGCCTGATTGCTAAATTTAGAAACTCCTTCCATGACATATATCTCTTATCTAACTTTTTATCAGTAACATTGAGTTTTGTCGATTTTGAATTTATAAATGTATAAATTAAATTATCATAAGGGCGATTTTTGTCAACTGATGGAAGGCACATACAGAAAAAAGTGTAACCAACTTCGTAACCATCTTTTATCTCAACGAAACGTTGGTCTTTTGGAGTGTTCAGAGTGTCAACAAAAAAATAAACACTCTTCTTTTCTTGTTGAGCATGACTATCAATAGCAGTACAAAACAAGTACAAGATTAGCATGAATTTAATTGAATATTTCATAATTAGATTGTTTAATATTTTATCTTCACTGGATTCTTCATATAACTTATGGACAAATTGATGGAAGCTTTTTGCTATTGGTTGTGTTTATAATATTTTTTGTATTGAAAGTATTTAGCTCAGTTGATGTATTATGATTAGTGTTATTCGCCAAAGAAAAGGCTTTTAAGCCATTTTTGATGCTATTGATGCCTTCTGCCATAAATTCATGGTGTAAGATGCCCAAGGCTGGCTGAGTTTGAACTTTTAATTCCATCTGATCCATCAATTCTTCTAAAGTCATTTCTTCTGGTTTTTTAAGCCATAAAGCGATTTCTGGATTTCCGAATAACTCATAAGATTTCTGCATTAAATTGGTATGGAAGGCTTCATGTAATATGGTTTTTACCTAGCTCATTTGGCTCTCCGTATTAATTTTGTTTGCATTTAACACAATGTTGTATTTGGTTGAGTTATATGGGGCTGCACATGTTCCACCTCTAGAGTCCAGCATTTCTTACGCTTCAACTACGTTCAACTCCAAATGATATTACAAACTAATACCGGGTTAATTATAAATTTTTGTGCTAACTATGACAATGTATGGATTTAGAAAAACAGTTTTATATCTCTCCAGATCATTGTCAGCCATCATTTGTGGAATTTGATTTCTTAACCCCCACACATCTAATTTTGCATTGGATTTCATATTTTGATGTTCATATATCAGGATACCAATAGGTATAATCACGTGCTTTTGCTTTGTCCCTTTTAAAAATATATTAAAATCTACTTTGTGAAATAAAGAATCTACATTGCCAAAATATTTCTTGCCCAGATCACTACTTATATAAATGCTTTTTAGTCCATTTTTTTTTGGAGTAACCTTAATATAGAAACTGTAAAGTGCAATACTATCAGGAAAAGAGATAGGAACGTAGTTTGAATTTAATATTGAATGAATTTTTGTCTCTTCATCAAATAAGTAAACTTTTTTTTGGGCGAATAACAATTGATTCCAAAAAATAGCAATAAATACAATTAATAGTTTTTTCATATCAATTTGGGCAAGTTTTAGTTCCCTTTTTTCCTTCATCGGCATAGTGTGTATTACCATTATATGCGCCAGCACGATTTTTTATTTCTTGCTTAGAAACTGAAATTGTATGGGTTAAGCCATTTTCCATTTGGTTAATCAACTCTTCTTAGGTCATTTTTTTAAATACCAAATTATAATGGGTACTATAAAGTATCTGTATATCAAACAACATAGTGTGCTTTAATAATTAGATTTTTAGCTCATAGATTTACCCTTCATTAGTCAGGTTTGTTCCAACCTTTACCGGATATAATTCAAATTTAGTAGAACACTTCTCTCCGTACAGCATCATGATTTGTATTTTTTCATTAGCTATTGGAACAGAGAAGTCATTATTTTTTAGTGCTTTTGTAAATTGATCTAGGCTATAAATCTTATGTGAATTCAACTTAATGAGTTCGATAGAATTATGAACCCAATTTACTTTCCCCTTAGGAGACAAATAATAGACAAAGAACATATCTTTTTTGGAATTATGTATTTCCCAATCTACTTTAAAAAAGAAACCAATTGATAAGTTATTAGTTGTGCTATCTATGGTGTAAAATTTATTAATCAAATTTTCCTGATGACACAAAACATATATTGTATCTATTTTTTTTGGCGACTGAGCAAAAAGATTAGATGAACATGCTATTAAAATAAAAGTGAAGATATATTTCATAAGTTAATTACAAGGTATATTGGTTTGAGTTTGCAATGCAATTCCTTGCCAATAATATACAGTTGCTAATAATGTTTGAGTACCATGATAATCGGTAGTCTTTAAATTACCAAAAGAATCTTTTAGTACACTGTTTAAATAGTATGATGTTGTTTCTACTCCTTCATAGGCTAATCCGAAATAATGGTCATCTGTAAATGTGTTATGTATACTAGTTGGGTTATTTGCCAAAGAGAAGCTTTTTAGACCCTCTTTAATTATATCTAAATTAGCAGCCATAAAATTATGATGCTCTGCTTTTAAGATTGGATTTCCGCTAGCAGTCGCTTTCATACTCGTGTAATCCATTAATTCATTTATCGACATTTCTCCTGGTTTTTTATCCCAAAGATTAATTGCTGCACTGCCAAAAAGTGTATATGTTTTTTGGAGTAGATTTACATGAAATGCTTCGTGTAATATGGTTTTAACCCAACTCATTTGGCTCTCGCTATTAATTTTATTTGTATTAAGAACGATATTATACTTAGTAGGGTCTGATGTATTTTCGCTGGCTTCTCCTCTAGATTCGGGTTTTGTAGTGCCTATTTTAAAGGTAACATCAAAACCTTTGCCAACAAAGGCATTTAAGAGTGCCATAAGTTCGGGATTTGCCGTATTGCCATTTTTACCTAATAATTTCTCTAACAGACATTTTATTTTTGCATTGTTTAAGATAGTCGAATCTAATATTATCTCCCTAGGCGGGCACTCCGTTATCCCGGTATCACCACCCATGCAGGTTTGGCAATCTGTGTTGATATATGCTGTTCCATTAACTTTTTCTGCACAATCTACCAGTATACTCGTACCCCCTGGAGGTTGTTGGCCTACTGGCCCGCCGGTACATATCCTGTACAGAAACTGTAATACCTCTACAAAGGTAATGTTCCCATATTCGTCCTTTTCTATATAGGCAAGGTAAATATCGTCGCAGTTCTGCTCCCCGTCCTCAAACTCTGGCTCAAACCCGCTAATCGCATTATCTGGCCCCATGGCAATAGACTGGCCTCCCTTGGCCGAACCGCTGCGCTTGTTGCCCATTGGCTGTAGGGCCTTAAACCCTCCCTTTGGCATGGGTAAAACGCTAACCTCTCCCTTGGCCTGTTGGCCGTTTTTATACAACCTTCCTCTGGGCTGTTTATAGGCCAGGTCATAGTCGATGATGGACCCACTGAAGCCAGCGGACTTGGGATCGGCACTCCCGATAGCTAGGGCAGATCCATCTGCTTTAATTGCCGCTGGTGCAGCAAATACCTCGGTAATCCTACCGCCGGTCACCTCGCCATCTTCTTCTTCGAACACTACCCTGCGTTCGTAATCGACTTCGTTATTGGAGAGCTTGAACTTGGCCAACGGCACGCTGATCACACTTACTCCGGTAGCGGTACGTGCTGTGGTTGCCTTATCCCATAGCGGTGGGAATTTTGCGATTTTCTGCCTATTCCCGGCAATAGCTGTGGTGGTTGCCAATTTGATGTCCTTTAGGCCGGTACTGGTATTGCTGTGCTGGTTATAGAACAGTTGGGCCTTCTGCAACAGCTCCCCGTTTGGGGCCTCATTGGTTAGCAGTTCCTTTTTACAGGAGCCGATGAATAAAAGTACCATTAGGGTTAATGGAATTGACCAGGTTTTAAATTTTTTAAGGGGGGGTAAAAGTTTCGTGCATAGTCTGTTTTTAATAGATGATGTGCAAACCCAAGCCATTCCATAAAGTTGTATGGTTATTTTTACACATGATGTTCCCAAGGTAGTGCTTTTGTTGGGGGGCTGCAATTTTATTATACCAATGGCCCGTTTGGGGGGATAAGTTGGTGTTTTGAAGGTACGACAGTGTATTTTTACCTTAGTAATCTATACTGTTATTTTATGGAACATAAGCTATTCCTAACATCAGGGTCTCTCCGATAAATGCGATAGCTATCGGTATTCATGGCAGCAGAGCTAGCTCCAAAGGAGTTCCTATGGTGCAGGAATTCGCAACCTATTGTCACTCTAATTGATTTTCTAATGATGATATAGCTAAAGGTTTTGAAATATCCTGCTAATTTTTTATATTACAAAAACTAACCTTTGTAACAATGAAACAAATCATTATTCTAATCAGTGTAATTGCAGCAATTGTATTAATTACGCTCGGTGTAGATAACATTAGCGAGCCTTCTAATATAGATGTGGCTATTGGTGTTTTCGAAGTTATATTAGGCATTGCCATCATTTACAAGCCAATTACCTCATTATTTAAAAAACTTTAATGCTCATGGAATTTCAAGAAAACAACAAAAAACCTTTGGTCAAGCGTATCATAAAATATGGATTAATTTTTATCGTATTCCTTATCTTTTTAGTAATACAACCCTTTACCTACGAAAATATTGATGCTGGTAATGTGGGTATCAAAATCAATTTATATGGATCAGACAGAGGTGTAGATAATATAACCATAGTTACTGGTAGGGTTTGGTACAACAGCTGGACTACCAAGATTGTAGAATTCCCAACTTACACACAGTCTGTAGATTACGATCCCTTTGTGGTTACCACCAAAGATGCTGCGGAGTTTAAGGTAGATCCAAAACTAAACTACCATGTAAATGCGGCAATGGTACCACAAATTTACAGACAATACCGCAAGCCATTAAGCGAGATAGAACAGCAGTTTATGCGCAATACCATTTACGATGCTTATCGTATTGTGGCCAACTCTTTTAGTTCAGATTCGGTAATGTCTAATAGAGAAAAATTCGAAGATAGAATTCAGAATATTTTAACCAAAAACTTAAATAAAGATGGTTTTATTTATGATCAATTAACTTCTGCAATTACGCCACCCGAAAGTTTAAGACAAATGATCGACGAGAAAAATGCTTCCATCCAAGCTAGGTTAAAAGCAGAAAACCAGGCTAAACAGGCGGATGCCGAAGCAAAAGTTAAGGTAGCTACTGCAACTGGAGAAGCCCAAGCATTATTGGTTAGGGCAAAGGCAGAGGCCGAAGCCAATCGTTTAAAACAGTCTGCATTAACCCCAATGTTGATACAACAAGAATGGATACAAAAATGGGATGGTAAACTACCTACTACACAAGCTGGCGGTAATACCAGTTTGATGATGCCAATTAAGTAAGATTAGTCGAACAAGGATAAAGGAGCAAGGATAAGAGATTGTATATATCGTATAGGTCTTTAATCTTTGCTCTTTGTTCTTTATTCTTTTATCCGTAATTTTGTAGCCCGCATATGGAACAGATCAAAACATCATTCGATTTCGAAAAACCTTTAGCTGATTTAATGCAGCAGATTGAAAAGGTAAAACAAGTTGCTGATAAAACTAAAGTAGACATGTCTGCAACTTTAGCAGAACTCGACGCAAAAGTAGCTGCAACAAGTCAAAAACTTTATACCAATCTAACAGGGTGGCAAAAAGTACAAATGTCTCGCCATGCAGAAAGACCTCAAACTTTAGATTACATCAACATGATTTGCGATGATTTCATCGAGATGCATGGAGATAGAACTGTAAAAGACGATAAGGCAATTATTGGTGGTTTTGCTACTATAGATGGCCAAACGGTAATGATTATCGGTCACCAGAAAGGAAAAAATACGAAAGAACGCCAATACCGTAACTTCGGTATGGCTAACCCAGAAGGCTATAGAAAAGCTTTGCGTTTAATGCGTTTAGCCGAAAAATTCAATAAGCCGGTTATTTCTTTTATCGATACCATGGGTGCATACCCAGGTTTAGAGGCTGAGGAACGTGGACAAGGAGAAGCTATTGCGCGTAACTTGTTGGAAATGTCGGTTTTAAGGGTGCCAATTATCTGCTTTGTAGTAGGTGAAGGTGCATCTGGAGGTGCATTGGGTATTGGCATCGGCGATCATGTTTACATGTTAGAGCATACTTGGTATTCGGTAATTTCTCCAGAATCTTGTTCTTCTATTTTATGGAGAAGTTGGGATTTTAAAGAAAAAGCTGCAGAATGTTTAAAGTTAACCTCTGAAGATATGTTTAAAAACCAGTTGATAGATGGGATTGTGAAAGAACCGCTAGGTGGAGCACATCAAAACCCGGAGTTAATGGGACAAACCTTAAAAGCTCAAATTTTAAAAGATTTAAAAGATTTAAAGAAAGTAAACACCGATAAATTAATTGCCACAAGAATTGATAAGTTCTGTGCAATGGGTGTAGTAGTAGAAGGATAATAATTTCTTATAAAAAAAGCCTTCCAGATGTTAATTTGGAAGGCTTTTTTGATTCTAGCTAATGTTTCAGTTTAGCCTTAAATAACTTTTCTAGTTTTTCCATCTTGGGTAAAATGACCAATCTGCAATAGGGCAATTCTCCATTTTTTATAAAGTAGTCTTGATGATAGTTTTCGGCTACATAAAAAGTTTCAGCTTTTGCAATCTCGGTAACCACCGGATTTGGAAAGGCCTTGGTTTTATTCAATTCCTCTTTATATTTTGTGGCTATTTCTTTCTGCTCATCAGTATGGTAAAAAACGACTGATCTATATTGGGTGCCCACATCTGCACCTTGTCTGTTTAAAGTTGTAGGATCGTGGCTTTTCCAAAAAACCTCCAACAATTCATCATAACTTATTTTTGCTGGGTCGTAGCTCACTTCTATAACCTCAGCATGGTTAGTTGTGCCTGTGCAAACCTCCTCATAGGTAGGGTTAGGAACATCTCCTCCCTCATAGCCAGATTTAACCCCAGTAACACCATTTAAACGCTGAAATAGGGCTTCGGTGCACCAGAAACAGCCCATTCCAAAGGTGGCTTTCTGTACTTTTTGTTTTTGAGCATGGGCTTCGTTCATAAATAGGAAGATTAGGATGAGTAATGCAATTCGTTTCATTTGTGTTGTGTTATTTTACTAAGTAATAATACGTAAAACAAGGCATTAAAGTTTAGCTATTTAAAAAAGAAATTTAAGCATGACAAATTGAAAAATAACAAAATCATTTATTTTGTTAATAACTTAACAAATTGTTTCTTAAATTGTTGGATAACAAAAAATAAACAGATCGAGTTTTATTAACATATCTTTTATAAATTTAAATATTCATTAAAATAAAATCATATGTCTACACCTTATATACCATGCCTTGATTTAGGTACCTACATCAATGGTAACGAAGAACAACGCAAAAAGTTTTCTGATGAGTTAGGAAGAGCGTTTAACGATTCAGGATTTGTAACGATCACTAACCATGGCGTTAGCCAGGAATTAATTGATCAGCTTTATGCAAACATTAAAGGTGTTTTTGCTTTACCGGTAGCAACCAAGCGTAAATATGAAAAGCCAGAACTAGCTGGCCAGCGTGGTTACACTAGTGCAGGTAAAGAAACTGCTAAAGGTGCTAAAACAGCAGATTTAAAGGAATTTTGGCAAATTGGTAACGAAGTAAGTGATGGCGATCCGATTAAAAGTGAATATCCAGACAACGAAGTTTTAGAAGAAATTCCAGCATTTAATCTGGTTACAAGAGAGATTTATCAAAAATTAGAAGAGAATGGTAAGCACCTATTACGTGCCATTGCTACTTATTTAGAATTGCCAATTGATTATTTCGACAAACACGTGCACAATGGCAACTCCATTTTAAGAGGTATACACTATTTCCCGATAGAAAGCCCTGAAGAATTACCGGATGATGCGGTACGTGCCGGTGCACACGAGGATATTAACCTAATTACTTTGTTAATTGGTGCAAGTGCAGACGGTTTAGAGGTATTAACCCGCAGTAACGAATGGTTGCCAATTAAAGCACACCATACCGATATCGTAGTAAATGTAGGCGATATGTTGCAACGTTTAACCAATAACAAATTAAAATCAACAACCCACAGAGTGGTTAATCCACCAGTTGAATTGATGAAAACTTCGCGTTTTTCGGTGCCGTTTTTCTTGCATCCACGCTCAGATATGGATTTAACTAGTTTGCCATCTACCATAGATGATGAGCATCCTAAAGCCTATACAGATATGACAGCTGGTGAGTATTTGGATGAAAGATTAAGAGAAATTGGCTTGAAAAAATAATTCAGTTAGCAATTGGCAATTTTCAGTTGTTGATTGATAATTGTAAACTACTATCCCTCAGGCCAGCTCATTGCCAATAGCTAATGTATAAAGAAGAATTATCAATTTTTGCAATCATTAAAGGAATAGGTTCTGCTTCAGGATTGGTACTGAAGCAGCATCTTTTATATGTAATTGGCGATAATAGTGCTTATGTATACCAATACGATATCAGGAGCAAAAGCTTAAAGAAAATTGAGATTTTAGCAGGTTTAAAAACGCTAGAAAATATCCCTAAAGCAGAAAAGCCAGATTTTGAGGTGCTCTGTAATTATGGAGATCAACTTTATATCATGGGTTCTGGCTCTACTGCAAAAAGAAATCTGATGGTAACATTTGATTTGTTATCCCATCAAATCATGAAGCATGATTTAACAGAATTGTTTAGCAAAATCAAAGTACAATTTGCTATTGATGATGACAATTTAAATATTGAAGGTGCAATTTATAATGGATCAGACTGGTTTTTATTTAACCGTGGAAATGGAAATGCCACAAAGAATGGGATCTTTAAAATTCATGGTAAAGATCTAAAATCAGCCAATAAAATAGCATTTACTCCAATTATGCTGCTCAAAACAAATCAGGTTTTGGTTACCTTTACCGATGCCATTTTGCACCAGGAGCAAATCTACTTTATTGCTGCGGCAGAAGATACGACCTCAACATACCAAGATGGTGAAATTGTTGGTAGCTATATTGGAAGCATCAACATTAAAGATTTAAGCCTAAATTTTACCAAGCAAATATCCACACACCAAAAATTTGAAGGGATAACTCTTTTAAAACAGAATGCAGGAAATATAGAATTTCTGCTTTGTGAAGATAGCGATAATGATGTGCTGGAAACGACGATTTATCGATTGGTGTTGTAGGTGTTAGTTATTTGTATTTGATTTAATTGTGCTTTCAGCTCTTCTATCTTGTTGTCTTTTCGCAAGATCTTTTCTTCCAGTTCGCCAATTCTTTTTTCTTGTTGGATCAGCGTTTTTTCCATTAGCTCAAACTCTTTTTTGGACACTTTAACAAAAAAAGTGTCCTCAAGATTATTTTCATTTTCTTCTTTAAAAAATGCTTCAACAGGTTTGTCTAATATATTGGCTATTTGAACCAAACGTTCCATTGAAATCTTAATTTCGTTCGCTTCTATCTTTTGGTAAGAACTCTGACCTATCCCTAACTGGTTGGCCATGTAGCTTTGCGTATAACACTTCTCATCTCTAAATCTGCGGATATCTTCTCCAAAAATAACCTTCATTTCATTTTTAGATAACTGCAATTTTGGGTTCATGTTACCAAGTTAAGGTAATTCAAAATCATTTTAAGGAATAAAATTATTCTTTAAACTCATAAATTCATTCCTAAATCAGATTCTTATATTCCTTCATTTTTCTTTTTCAAGATAACTAAGATCTAACTTTAGAATTAGATATATCAAAATAAATGGAGTAGCTGATTGCAACAAACTACCCAAACACGAATGCCAACGTTTATTGGTGTCGCCTAATTAAGCCTTGCGTGATAGGTTTATATAATATTATTTTTAAATATATTAAAACTTAAACAATGAAAAAGTTAAATTTACTAAGTAAAGCTGAAATGAAAAAAGTAATGGGGGGGGTAGTTGTGCCTGAAGAAGAGGGGAGTACATGTGCGGTTTTTGTGAGACATCCAAATGGAGGAGGTTACTGGACTGAAAAGAGCTATACTCTTGCAGAAGCTAGAAGTTTATATAATGACCCAATTATTTATTCTAATGGCAGTTATGTTAGTGGATTTTGTTGCGCAAGCTGTTAATTTATAACAAAGAGCCAGATTCGAGGCTGGCTCTTTCACTATTTTTTATATGAATAATTATTTCATTCTTTTTTTAAGTTTAATCATTTGCTTATGTAGAGGGTTCTACAATGTGGAACGAATTTCAGATAAAGGAGCCGTTGTCATTATCGCTAATGCAAGCAAATATCCCATTGCTATTCAAACTGATGAAAACTATGAAAATTTAAGTGATTTTCAACGAATTTCCTATCAAAAGATAGATACTATTCATATCCCAATTAATGATTATCAATTTGTTTATTTTAGTCATAAAAATACTTTTGGTGATACAGTTTTATTATCTCAAGGAGATACATTAAGACTTGTCGCATCAGATGAACATATAAAGTCAAGTCTTAGTACAATGAATGCCCATACCTCTTCGTTAAACTCTAGAATTGCTTTATATTACAATTCTAAACAAAGAGTAGAAAAACAAAAGGTAATTGATGTTTTAACAAAGTTATTCTATGAAGTGAATTATAAAGGTAAACCACTAAGTGGAGCTAACGATTTTAGAAAATTTGAAAATTACCCAGTAAAGGTTAACAGGTCTGCTTTTTTAGAGAGATCAAGTGAGCTTGAACAATTATTGTTGCTTTTAAGAAAACAATATGATGTTGATGTAGATAGTATCAAAAAAGAAGCACATAATTATCCTAATAAATTATATCTAACCTTCTTTTATAAAACCAATATTGACTATTACAATAAGTTGAAATTCCTTTATTTATTGTCAAGAAACCAAAAAGTATTAATGAGTTTAAATGATAAAATTTTCATAAATAAGGGCTTATTAGAAAACCCATATGCTAAACAAATATTAACAAATTATTTAGAGAGTACTGTGATTAAGAAGAAGGCTGATTTTTCAAAATCTAAATTATATCTTGATTATAAAGAAGCATATATAGATGCTCATAACTATTTACCTGTAGAATTAATCAAATATGTAAAGTTTATATGTATTGAAAATATGGTTGAATATGGAGAGTCATTTCTTGAAATAGGAAAGAAATTCGCAGATTTTAAGCGCGAATACCATGATCAAAGATTAAATTTCATTTTAGAAAATAAATACCTTTTCAATCTCGATAAATTTGAGAATGTACAGCAAGATTTAAAATTAATTGACGTAAATAGAAACATAGTATCATTAAATGATATCCTCAATAATGCAAAAGGCAAGTTGGTTTACATAGATTTTTGGGCAAGTTGGTGTGCACCATGTAGAGCAGCAATGCCAGCTGCAAATCAATTGATAGGCGATTTTTCACAAAAAGATGTAATTTATATTTATTTATCGATCGATAAAGATGCTGCAGCTTGGAAAGTGGCAAATAGTGCTGAAAAATTAGAAAATTATAAATACTCTTTTAAATTAATCAATCAAGATCAAGCAGATTTTGTAAAGAAAATTGATTTAAAGGAAATTCCAAGATATCTTTTGTTTGATAAATATGGAAAGTTAGTTCATCAAAATGCCCCTGGTCCTGAGGGCCCTGAAATAAGAACTTTAATTAAGAAATATTTAATTGAGTAAAAAGTGAGTAATAATATATTAAGCTAAATAATCTTTCTATATTAAACTAATTTTTTAGTTTAATCATGTTAGCTTTATTAGGAAAACAATTTACTTTTTGATGGCTATATCCTGTTTAATAGGATGTGTTCAAAAAGAAAAGAAAAATGGGCAAAAAACTATACCTAAAAACGAGGTTAAAAGAGTTAATCAACTAATCCCTTTTATTGGTGTAAATATTTCTTATACACATTATATAGCCTAACTGTATAGATTATACAATGTGTAATGTTTTATTTATTCCCCTTATCAATCGCCCTATTAATAGCATCTTGGATCCTTGGTCTAATATTTAATTTACCCAATTGCTCGCTTACACCTGGATGAACGCGATTTGATAAAAATATATAAACCAATCCTCTCGCAGGATCTGCCCATGCACCTATTCCTGTATAGCCTGTATGACCAAATGTTTGAGAAGAAGCTAACTCTGATGGATATTTTTTACTTGTATCTGGATCCCAACGGTCGAAACCTAAACCTCTTCTGCTTACATTACTTTGTTTGGTAATAAACATGTCGACTGTTTCTGGTTTAAAATATTGTTCTCCGCCATAGGTTCCCTTGTTTAGCATCAATTGGTAATAGATGGCTAAGTCGTTGGCATTGCCAAATAAGCCAGCATGCCCAGCAACGCCACCTTTTAAAGCGGCACCTTGGTCGTGTACATAACCCATTAATAAGGTTTTCCTAAATACTTTGTCGTCTTCTGTGGGTACAATTTTGCTTTTATCAAAACGGTTGCGAGGTAAATATCCTGCAGTATGCATACCTAAAGGGGCATAGAAATTATCGAGTACATATTGGTTTAGTGGTTCTTCTGTAATATGTTCAACAATATCTTGCATAACGTACATGCTAATATCGCTATACACATAGCTACCACGGGTTTTAATAGGAGAATTTAACATCTTTGGCCACATAAAATCGCTAAAAAAACCTTTTTTAATATAGTAGTTATCTGCAACCTTAGTTGGGAATAGCGCTGAAGAATCTCGGCTATAATCTCCTTCTTTTACAAAATTGTGGAATGGAATATAAGGGATAAACCCAGCTTGGTGCAGCATTACCTCGCGTACGTTAATGGCATTCATTGGCGTGTTCCTAGCCCTAGGGATATAATAGCCAATATTCGTATCGAGCTTTAACTTTTTTTCTTCTACCAAACGCATTACGCTTGGCGTGGTAGCCGTAGTTTTAGTTACTGAAGCAAAATCAAAGATATCAGTTACCTTATCTGGGTTAAGGTTATCATAAGTGTGAGAGCCGAAAGCCTTGTTATAAATAACTTTCCCATCTTTGGCTACCAATACTACAATTCCTGGTGCAGCTTTAGCGGCTATTGCTTCATAGGCTATTTTATCTATAGCATTTAATTCTTCTGTATTTACGCCAGCATCTTCAGGTACAGTATATTTTAAACGGGTTACGGTAGTGGTAAAACCTAATCCTTCGGTGTACTTCGCAGAGTAGGCCTTTGTTAATTTATGCTGTGCTGCAATTCCGCCAAAAATGAGCTGGGGAACAAGCATGGCTGCTTCCTCATTATTTTGTGGGCTCCAAACTATCGGGTTGCTTAGGTTATCAAAAGATGCCAAGCTTTTACCATCGCCGAAAACGGCTAAAATTACTTCTTTATGTTTGGTGGTGTTACTTATGAAGTTTAAAATCTTCCCATTTTGTGCCATCTCATCAGTAAGTGAAATAATGATTGTGCTGTAGTATTTTAAATCATCTTCTAAATCATTTAGCGTAGCAGAATCGCGGTATTTGTTGCCATCCACAGATTTTACATCCGCATATTTATTCAACAAACTATCAAACGAATTTTGGTAGGCAAAGCCTAAATTAACGGCTGCAAACTTTTGTTTAGCCAAGTTTTTAATAGGGATAAAATTTTGCTGATTATTTAAAAGTACTGTGCTAGAGGTAATTGCATTAATGGTTTTTAACCTGCTTTCGTTCCTTTTATGATCTTGTGCACAAGCACTCAAAGTAAATATTATCGTTAAACAGCTAGCAACTAAACTAATCAGGTTATTTCTTTTCATACACTTTCTCTCCATTTAAGTATGTTTTTAATACTTTGTTCTGTAAAATTTGCTGGCCCGTAGCTTTCATGATATCATTTTCCAAGATCACAAAATCAGCGAACTTACCCACTTCCAAACTCCCTTTTTCCTTTTCTTCAAAGTTAGCTTTAGCAGCCCAAATTGTCATCCCCCTTAAAGCTTGTTCTGGGGTTAAAGCGTTCTCCATCTGAAATCCACCTTGTGGAAATTCTTTGGCATCCTTTCTTTGCGTAGCAGCATAAAAAGTAAACATTGGGTTAATCTGTTCTACTGGGAAATCAGTTCCTAAAGGTATCCAACCATTTTCGGCCAGTAATTGTTTGTAGGCATATGCACCTTTTACTCTTGTTGCGCCTAAGCGGTCGCCTGCCCAATACATGTCTGATGTGGCATGTGTAGGTTGTACAGAAGGTACCACACTTGATTTGCCAAATAGCGCAAAGTCTTCTGGCGAAACTACTTGGGCATGTTCTATGCGCCAGCGTTTATCATTTTTGCCCCCCAATACGGCATTGTATATTTTTAAAATGCTGCGGTTAGCCGAATCGCCAATGGCATGAGTACACATTTGGAAATTATGCTCGTTTATTTTTTTAGCAACTTCTTCAAAATGTTTAATATCACTTAACAAAAACCCCGATTTTTTTGGCATATCGCTGTAGGGTTGCAACAAACAAGCGCCTCTAGAACCCAAAGCACCATCGCCATATACTTTAAACGATCTAACATTTAGCTTTTCTGTTTTTATCGCACCTCTTTTAAATAAGTATTCGTAGTTTTTTTCGGCATCAGATAGCATCACATATAAACGCATTTTTAAGCTATTGTCTTTGTGCATTTTTTCTATCAGTTCTACAGCCTCAAAGTCTAAACCGCAATCGTCTATAGTGGTTAGGCCAACCTCGAAACAATTTTTTTGCGCATCTAATAATATTTTTTTGGCTCTATCTGCATCAGCAGTAGGCACTTTATTGGCAACCAATTCTACTGCATTATCTATCAGTAATCCTGTTAGCTTGCCATCTTTTTCTACAATATCGCCACCAGTTAACTCGAAAGGTTTTGTTATTCCGGCGGCATTTAATGCGCTTTGGTTGGCAATAGATGCATGTCCATCCACTCTTTCTAATAAAACAGGTCTGTTCGGGAACAACTGGTCTAGCTTCTCCTTATCTGGAAACTGTTTGTCGTCCCAATCGTTTTGATCCCAGCCTCTGCCTGTTAACCAACCATCGGGGTGTGTTTTTGCAAATTCCGTAATTCTGGTAATTACCTCATCCCAACTATTGGTACCTCTTAAATCAGCACTTTGTAAACTCTCCCCGTATCCAAAAAAATGGGCATGGGCATCAATAAAACCTGGATAGATGGGTTTGCCCTGGGCATCTACTTCTGTTGTGGCACTGTAAGCTTTACGGATCTCGTCGCTTTTGCCAACACCTAAAATTTTCCCATCTTTTATAGCCATTGCTTCCGCAATATCAAATTGATCGTTTACGGTATAGATCTTCGCATTATAAATGATCAGATCTGCTTTTGGCTGATTACAGCTGCAAAAAAATATAATTAGAGCAATTAAAGAGAGTATTCGTTTCATGTTTTAAAGATATAAATCCGTTTGCAGTTTTTGGGTAACAAAATTAACAACAGCTCAATTAATAAAATTAGTAAATGGTTTCCGCTGCAAATATTGTTTAAATAGTTGCTAATATATAATTGCCTTATAATTTTGAGGAAAGCAAAACCTGTAGTTCTTGGTTTTGAGCAGCCCTGCTCTGTGCTAAATACCATGAAGAATGGCATACCGCTGCCGATCAGGTTTATTAAATTTGTTGCTGCTGAAATGAGTGGTTTTGTTGCACTTGCCTAAGTTCCCTAAACCTGACCGGCGTGTAAATCCTTTTTGCCAACAGAGGTTCTCTTCTTTTAAGGGTAAAAGGCAAAAAGATTGAAGCAAGGGCAGGACTAACGTTTTTTTGGAATACTAACCCAGGCTTTCCAAATTAAAAAAAAATTGAAATATGGATAAAATTTATTTACAAAGTTTTAGGAAATTAAAGCCTGTAGTTCTTGGGGGTCAGCAGCCCTGCGCTCTGCTAAATACCATGAAAAATGGTATACCGCTGCCGATCAGGTTTAAGAACAATGTCTAGTGCACAGCATTGGAATAATATTCTCACATGATTGCCAATGCAAATCTTGATTTTTAGGAAAGCAAGGCCAGTGGTTCTTGGGTTTCGGCAGCCCTGCGCTCCGCTAAATTCCATGAAGAATGGCGTACCGCTGCCAATTATGTTTAGGAACAAAGTTTATAGCACAGACAGGATTAACGTGGTTTGGGGTACTGTTTTGGCTTTTTAGCAAAAAAACAGTTGTTATTTTATGAGGAATGCAATACAAACAAGCGCTTAGCTATTAACTGCTACAAATCATTTTACAATTAAACAATCAATTTTTATAAGTTAAATTAGCCTTATTTTCGCTAAATTAGCGACCTTACAAAAAGGAATAAATGTCTGATATAATACAACTTTTACCCGATAGTGTTGCCAATCAAATTGCAGCTGGAGAGGTGGTGCAGAGACCTGCATCAGCGGTAAAGGAACTACTAGAAAATGCTTTAGATGCAGGTGCGGATAAGATACAGCTGATTGTTAAAGATGCCGGAAAGGCATTGATACAAGTAATTGATAATGGCTGTGGAATGAGTATTACAGATGCTAGAATGTGTTTTGAACGCCATGCTACCTCAAAAGTTCGCAAAGCGGAAGATCTTTTTGCCATTAGGACTATGGGTTTTAGGGGCGAAGCTATGGCATCGATAGCGGCTATTGCACAGGTAGAAATGAAGACCAAAAGACATGAGGATGAAGTAGGTACGCTGATTGAAATTGAAGGTTCTACTTTTATCAAACAAGAACCGGTTGGTACGGCAAATGGCACTAGTATTTGTATTAAAAATTTGTTTTACAATACGCCAGCTCGTCGTAATTTTTTAAGGAGCAACCCCGCAGAAATGCGCCATATTATAGATGAGTTTCAACGTGTAGCATTGGCAAAACCTCATATTTCTTTTACGCTCCATCATGATGGCTTAGAAGTTTATCGCTTGCCATCAGCCAGTATGAAACAACGTATTGTGCATTTATTTGGCAATAATTACAACGAACGCCTTATTCCGGTCGAAGAAGAAACAACCATTATCAATTTGAAAGGCTTTATTGGGAAACCTGAGTTTGCCAAAAAAACAAGAGGCGAACAGTTTTTCTTTGTAAATGATCGGTTCATTAAAGATGCTTATCTCAATCATGCAGTTAATAAAGCTTATCAGGAATTGTTGCCTGATGATAATTTTCCATTATATGTACTGTTTATAGACATTGATCCGGCAAAAATTGATGTGAATGTGCATCCTACCAAAACGGAAATCAAATATTTAGACGAACGATCTATTTATGCCATTATCCACTCGGCTGTTAAAAGATCTTTAGGTAGGTTTAACATTAGTCCTACTATAGATTTTGATCAGGAAACGGGTTTTAGCAATATGATTAGCCATAAAGCACCAGAAGATATTGTGCCGCCAAGTATTTCATTTAATCCAGATTTTAATCCTTTTGCAGCCGAAAAAGTGAGCAACAGCGGGGGTGGTGGTTCTTATCAACGCAACCCAAGCCAGCAAATGGCACCAAGTAAAAATTGGGGATCCTTATACGAAATCAGTAACCATCAGTTACCCGAACAAGTTAGCATAGATTTAAATAATGGGCAAAAAGATGATGAATTTGAACCGGTGCAAAAGCAATTTATGCAGTTGCATAACCGTTATATTGTTTCTCAGATCAAATCTGGTGTAATGATAATCGATCAGCAAGCGGCACACGAAAGAATTTTGTACGAACGATTTTTATTGCATTTAGAGGATAGGAAAGGAGCTTCACAGCAAAGTCTTTTTCCGCAAACGGTAACCCTAAGCCCTAACGATTATGAGTTGGCAAGAGGTTTATTGGAAGACATTAAGAGCCTCGGTTTTGAGGTGAGGGAATTTGGAAAAAATACATTGGTGATAGAAGGTATCCCGGTTGATTTGGGAAGCACCAATATTAATGAAACCCAATTGTTTGAGCATTTGATTGAAGGTTTCAAAAATTCGCAGCAGGAGCTGAAACTGGATAAACGTGATGCCTTGGCCAGAAGTATGGCCAGAAATAGTGCCATTAAAGGCGGTACGGCTTTAGGGCAGCAGGAAATGAATACCCTGATTGAAGAACTTTTTGCCTGTAAAACACCTAATTTTAGTATCGGGGGTAAACCCGTAATCCAGACTATTGCATTAACAGAAATTGCTCAGAAATTTGAACGGTAGCAAGACTAAAGACTAAAGCTGAAAGCTAAAAGAACAAAGCTTAAGCCCAAGGCTTGTAATTAAATAATAGATTTAAATCTGTGAAATCGCGTTAAGCGTTGAGTTCACTTTATTTTTTAATATGAATAACATTACTCCAGTAGTTAAAAATTTATTGATCATTAATGTGCTTTTTTTCTTTGCGACTTGGTTGTTTCAGCAACAAGGTATTGCACTAGAAGAATATTTGGCAGTATTTTATTTCAACTCCCCATTTTTTAGGATATGGCAACCCATAACTTACATGTTTATGCATGGTAGTATTACTCATATTTTCTTTAATATGTTTGCATTGTATTCTTTTGGGAGTATTTTGGAAGCGCATTGGGGTGGCAAACGCTTTATTAATTTTTATTTAATTACAGGTTTGGGAGCTTTGGCATTACAATGGGCAGTGCAGGCTTTCGAAGTTTATCAGATCACTGGTTCTCCAATAAATAATCTAAGCACTTTAGTACTCAATGATCCTAATGCTATTAAAGCATTTCAAGATATTTATACTACACCAATGGTTGGTGCATCTGGTGCAATTTTTGGTTTGTTGGTTGCTTTTGGTATGCTTTATCCAAATTTAGAAATGTACATTATGTTTATACCGGTACCTGTAAAAGCTAAATACATCATTCCAGTTTATATTGTAATTGAACTCTCTTTAGGCGTAGCACGTATAGAGGGAGATTCTATTGCCCATTTTGCCCACTTAGGTGGTGCATTAATTGGGTTTATTTTGGTTAAACTTTGGAGAAATAAAAATACATACTACGATTATTATGACTAATAACCTATTAGAAGATATCAAATTTAAGGTGTTTAAGTCGGGCAATCCGGTTTTCTCTTACATTGGTATCAATGCGCTAATTTTTGTGGTAATTTCTTTAGCGAGTGTAATTGCTTTTTTTACTGGCAATAAAGGTGTTGTTGATGATCTTGTAAATGAATATGCAGCATTTCCTACTGCTACAAACTTATGGTTAACCCGTTTTTATAGCATTATTACCTACCAATTTTTCCATAGGGATTTTTTTCATATCCTATTTAACATGTTGTGGCTATTTTGGATGGGACAAATCTTTATCGATTTTCTTAAACCACGTCAATTTCACTTTGTGTATTTTGGAGGGGGCATTTTAGGGGCGGTTTTCGCAGCTTTAATCTACCATACTATTCCAGTTTTTACAACTCAAGCCAATCATACTTTTATCATTGGCTCTTCGGCAGCAGTGATGTCTATTTTTGCAGCTGCGGCAACATTGGTTCCCGATTATAGCATACGTTTAATGTTTTTGGGAAATGTTAAAATCAAATACCTGTTATTGGTATTTATTCTGCTCGATTTAATTGGTACCACCTCAGCTAATGCTGGTGGTAATTTAGCGCATTTAGGTGGCTTGTTATTTGGGTTTACCTATATTAAAATATTGAAATCTGGTACTGATATCAGTGCGATTTTTAAGAAAAAACCTAAGTTAAAGGTCGTTAAAAATGAAGCCCCAAGAAGAGCCTCGAATATGGTTAACCAACACGAAGTAGATGCTATTTTAGATAAAATTTCTAAAACGGGATATGATAAATTAAGCAAGGAGGAAAAAGAGACCTTGTTTAAAGCAAGCAAAAATTAATGAAAAAAAGTAAGCTTACCTTATTCGATAAATTTATTGTGGTAATAGCTGTGGTATTGGCTATTGGCCTAGTTTGTGGTATTTTGGCAGGTAGAAATGATCCGCGCGAACATATTTTGCTTGCTTTTTTTGGCTTAGCTTATCCATTCTTTTTATTGGGCAATATCATCTTATTGGCATGGTGGCTAATCCGTAAAAATTGGTCTTTTGCCATTGTTACCCTTGTATTGATCTGTACGGGTTGGCATACTTTGATTGCCACTTTTGGTTTATTCGGTACGGTTGGAAAGAACGAAAAAGAGGAAGCAGATTTGGTAAGGGTAATGACTTATAATGTACATAATTTTAAACCTTATGGCGACAAAATAACTGAAGAAGTTAAACAGCAAATGCTGGAGGTAGTAAGTGGGCAAAATCCTGATGTAATTTGCTTCCAGGAGTTTTACACCCAATTTAAAGGGCCCTATGATACCATAGATAGCCTTAAAAAAATGCTACATACAGCTTATTATTATTTCGTGCCTACCATGGAGAGTAAGTCTGAAGCCATAGGCTTGGCCATTTTCTCCAAATACCCAATTAAAGATATGGGTAAAATTGTTTTCCAATCTGGTGCCGGAAATGAAAGCATCTTTGTGGATTTGAACGTCAATGGTAAACCTTTAAGAGTGTATAATGTGCATTTGCAGTCTATCTCTTTCGAAAAGGAAGATTATACCTATTTAGATAAGGTAAAAGGAATGGATGCCGAAATGAATTCTACCAAGCGTATTGTAAGGATGTTAAAAAGTGCTTTTTTAAAGCGAAGCGAACAAGTAGATTTAATGAAGGCACACATGGAAACTTGCCGAACACCTTATTTGGTGGCGGGAGATTTTAATGATACACCAGCATCTTATGCGGTAACAGAGATGACCGAATCTATGAATAATGCCTTCATTAAACAGGGTAAAGGCTTAGGCAGTACTTACAATGGTAAATTTCCAAATTTCCAGATCGATTATATTGCCACTACAAAAGATATCGAAGTTACCAATTACCACATCATAAAAGCACAGCTTTCCGATCATTTTCCTGTCCGTAGCGACTTACGTTTAAAAGCCAACCCTTAAAAAGAGCTTACACCATTTCGACAGTTTTAAACGCTTTTTATTTTACATTTGCAGCATGAAACAAGATCTTCAATTATATAATACCATTTCTAGAAAGAAGGAATTATTCCAACCCTTAAATGCACCACATGTGGGCATGTATGTGTGTGGACCAACGGTTTACAGCGATGTGCATTTGGGTAATTGTCGTACTTTTATTTCATTCGATCTGATATTCCGTTATCTAAAATACAGCGGTTACAAGGTTCGTTATGTAAGAAACATTACCGATGCAGGGCACTTGGAAGGCGATAGGGATGAGGGTGATGATAAATTTGCGAAAAGGGCCAAATTGGAGCAGTTGGAGCCTATGGAGATAGTGCAAAAATATACTTTGGGCTTCCACGATGTGTTAAGGATGTTTAATACTTTGCCACCAAGTATAGAGCCTACTGCAACTGGTCATATTATTGAGCAGATTGAAATGGTTAAAACCATTATCGAAAATGGTTACGCCTACGAAGTAAATGGCACCATTTATTTTGATGTAGAAAAATACAGTCAACAATATAACTATACCGTTTTAACCAACCGTAACCTCGAAGATATGTTGGCCAATACCAGAGAACTGGGAGGGCAAGATGATAAACGTGGCAGGTTAGATTTTGCACTTTGGATTAAAGCTAAACCAGAAACATTAATGCAATGGGCTTCGCCCTGGGGCATGGGTTTTCCGGGTTGGCATATCGAATGTTCGGCCATGAGTGCCAAATACCTTGGTCAGGAGTTTGATATCCATGGTGGTGGAATGGATTTGGCTGCTACGCACCATACCAACGAAATTGCCCAATCTGAAGCTTGTAGCCAGCATCAGCCTGCCAAATATTGGATGCACACCAATATGTTAACGGTTAATGGTACGCGGATGTCTAAATCGGCGGGCAATGGTTTTCTACCTGGAGAATTGTTTACGGGTAGCCATCCGCTGTTGCGTAAAGGATATAGCCCAATGACGGTTAAGTTTTTTATGCTACAAGCGCATTACCGCAGTACCTTAGATTTTAGCAACGATGCACTAGATGCTTCTGAAAAAGGATTTAGAAGGTTGATGAATGCGGTAAGTCTATTGCCGAAACTGATTGCTAATGAAGAAGGAACGGTGACAATCGATCCCATCCGTATCAATTGTGAGAATGCAATGAACGATGACTTTAATAGTCCTGTGGTAATTGCCGAATTGTTTGAAGCTGCTAGAATTATCAATACGATATATGATGGTGTTTTAAAAATCTCTGCGGAAGAATTAGAAAAGCTAAAAACCTTGATGAATGATTTTGTGTTCGAAGTTTTTGGCCTTAAGGACGAAGATTCGAGCAATACAGAATTAAATGAAGTATTGGATATGGTTATCGCATTGCGTAAAGATGCCAAAGAGAATAAAGATTATGCCACTTCGGATATGATTAGAGTTGGCTTACAGAATATTGGTATACAGCTTAAAGATAGTAAAGAAGGCACAACCTGGAGTAAAAGTTAAGTTAAAAAAGAAGGAATGGGTTGTCCGAAAATATCGGACAACTGAATGTTATCAATTGATGGCAAAAAAGATATTGGTTAACAAGCAAAATAACCTCAAACAAAAAAATGAATAACAAATTTTTAATATTACCATTGTTCGCACTGCTTTTTTTACAAGCATGTAGGAACGATAAGCCTGCTGAAGAAACCAATACGGAAACTGCGGAAGTAAAATTGCTGTCGCCAGAATTTAACGCAGATAGTGCCTATGTTTATACTAAAGCGCAAGTCGATTTTGGGCCACGTATTCCTTCCACTGCTGCACATGCCAATACTGCTGCCTATTTAGTGCAAAAGTTTAAATCTTTTGGTGGCCAGGTTAGGGTACAACAAGCACCTGCAAAAACTTACGATGGTAAATCGCACACGCTTAAAAATATTATCGCCAATTTTTATCCGGAGAAAAAAGAAAGAGTTCTAATTTCTGCACATTGGGATGCTCGTCCTTTTTCAGATCAAGATCCCGACGTAAACATGCAAGATAAACCTTTTGATGCAGCCAATGATGGTGCAAGTGGGGTTGCGGTAATGTTAGAAATGGCTCGCCAGATACAATTGAAACAACCACATGTGGGTGTGGATTTCATTTTATGGGATATTGAAGATTACGGAAAAGCCAATGACGAAACCCCAAATGAAAGCACTTGGTGCATAGGCTCTCAGTATTGGGCAAAAAATCAACCGGTAAAAGGTTATAAACCGCTTTACGCCATTAATTTAGATATGGTAGGTGGCGGAAATGCACAATTTGCACAAGACGAGGTATCCAGAAAATACGCACCAAATGTGGTTAAAAAGGTTTGGGATATTGGCAACGAGATCGGCTATTCTGCCTATTTTATCAATGTAATTTCTGGCAGTATAATTGATGACCATTACTGGGTAAATCAAGCTGGAATTCCCTGCATTGATATTATCCATTATACAGATACCGCTGGCTTTTATATGAATTGGCATACCCAATTGGATAACTTAAATAACATTGATAAAAATACGTTAAAAGCAGTAGGACAAACTGTTTTAGAAACCATTTACAGAGAAGGTCCGGTAAGCTAATGTTTATTTGTGGATTACTTTTTGTAGTTCATTACCAATCTAAAACTATATTCGTAACACTATTACCTATAAAATGAAGAAAATAATATATACGCTCTTAGCAGCCTCAGTAAGTTTAAGCGCATTTGCACAAAAAGCAGATGGAACAACCAAATCTTTGGTTAATGCCGAAAAATCTTTTGCAGAATCAGCATCAAAAAATGGAGCCAACGAAGCTTTTTTAAAATATGGCGCTACCGATGCAATTGTTTTTAGACCCAACCCAGTAAATGCAAAAACCTATTATGCTACTGCAGCAGATATGAAAAACTTAAATTGGTCTGCTAATTTTGCAAGGGTGGCTAGAAGTGGAGATTTAGGTTTTACTAGTGGAAGTTATGTTTTAGACGGAGATCCAAAAGCTTACGGGCATTATGTTTCTGTTTGGAGAGCCAAAGATGGTAAATGGGAATATATTATAGACCTGGGTGCGGAAACCAATAGACCATTGGTAAAAGAAACCCCTTCTTTTATAGAGCCAAAAGATCATTACGCTCCTAAATTTGTAACTGACAAAGAATTAAAAGCAAGTAGGGATATTATTTATACTACCGAAAAAACTTTGAATACTTCTTTAAAAACATATGGTGCCAATGCTTTCTCTGGCTTTTTAAGTGCAGATGCAAAGTTGATGTTCCCCGGTACGGATCTAATTGTAGGCAAGGAAAAAATCCAGGCTTTTAACAACAGAATGATCAGTAAGATTAACCTTAAAACTACCTCTGCAGATAAAGCCTTGGGTGGAGATTTAGCTTACACTTATGGTGTAGCAACAATCGATTATACTACTGATTTGAGAGAGAGCTTCCACTACTTGTTTATTTGGGAACGCCAAGCAGATTTTAGTTGGAACATTATTAGCCAAATATTTACCTTGGCAGAACGCTAATTGAACAACCCTATATAAATGAAGGATTTCGGTGCAAACTGAGATCCTTTTTTATTGAATGAGCTCGCTCCAACCCAACAATTTAAAACAATGCACGTTAGTACAGTATAACAATTAACCATGAACAAACATTTCCTTTTGATAATAGCCCTTACTTTACCTTTACTTTCTTTTGCTCAAGTTAAATTTGATGTGCAAGGCCATCGTGGTGCCAGAGGTATTATGCCCGAAAATACCATACCTGCCATGATCAAAGGGTTACAGCTGGGTGCTACCACATTAGAAATGGATATCGTGATCTCAAAAGATAAACAGGCAGTGGTATCGCAAGAACCCTATTTTAACCACGAGTTTAGCTTAACGCCAGCGGGGAAACCAATCACTTTAAAAGACGAGAAAAAGAACAATATCTATCAAATGGATTACGAAGAGGTAAAGAAGTTTGATGTGGGAAGTAAAGTTCACCCTCGTTTCCCTGGGCAGCAAAAAATTAAAGCTTATAAGCCTTTGTTGGGAGAGTTGATCGATTCTGTAGAGGCTTATGTAAAAGTGAATAAATTGGCCAAGCCAGATTACAATATTGAGACCAAATTAATCAGAAAAGGAGATGGTGAGTTTCAGCCTAGTCCAGAAGAATATGTAGAAATCATTATGGCGATCGTGAAGAAGAAGAAGTTAGAAAAGCGGGTAATTATCCAGTCGTTTGATATTAGAACTTTGCAATATCTGCACAAAAAGTATCCTAAAATTCGTACTTCTTTAGGAATAGATGAGAAAGAAGATTTTGAAAACAATATTCGTGATTTAGGCTTTAATCCTACAATTTATAGTCCTTATTCGGTGTTGGTAGGTAAAGCTTTGGTAGATAAATGCCATGCCGCCGGGATAAAAATTATTCCATGGACGGTTAATTCTCTAAAAGATCTGAAGTACTTAATGGGTTTAGGCGTAGATGGAATTATTACTGATTACCCTAATTTGATGGGGCAATTGGACAATTAAAATTCCTGATATTGCTTTTTCATTTCATTGATTACATTCGAAATTGTTTGTAATTCCTTTTTACTTCAGCTTGTGTTCCTTTGATGTCAAACTGAAATGAAATGGTAGCTAGCTTAATGTCTTTAGTTTGCTTTGTATCTATTTTGCCTTAATCGCAATATTATATTTAGCAGCATTATTGCCTGCTAAAAATTTTGTGGTGTACAACTTTACTTTAGTGTCAATGTCTTTACCAGAAAATTTTGAAATATCGCCCAAATCTATGGCAAATCGTCAATTTCTTTTATAATCTTTTAGTTAATGCTTTATCATCAAATAGTTGATTATCTAGTTTGCAAAAGAAAATAACTGATTTATATATTAATTTTATATTTCTCTACTAATATTTGGATAAGCTTTATTCTTTCGGCTTCAAAAGGATATTCTCCAAGCAGTTCATTTATTTCTTGTTGCGCATCTTCAGGGTATTCATCTTGTTCCTTTAATACTTGTTCTAAAAATAAAAGCTGATACTCAAACCGGTATTTACTATCTAACAAAAGAGCACCAATTTCTCCACCAACCTCATAAACATTACCAATTTGCTGTAATGCTTTTATAAATAGCGGGCCATATATAGCTTCATCTGCACTTGTAGATGTTAGGTTGGCATCTGCAGCTACTAATGTTAATTTACCATGTTCTGGAAATAATTGATGTAATCTAAGCCAGAAATCAGCTTCTTCTTCAGAGGAAACCGACATGGTCATTCCCTCATTGCCATAAGTGCCTCTAATACCTCTTTTTAGAAAAGAAAAGGTATCTTGATCTAATTCATTTTTAGCGGATAAATAGGAAATGGTACGTTCTAATTTTTCCATATCTGCCGACTGACTAAAAAAGATGGCTCTTATGTTTTTACAATGTTGAGAAATGTCCTCACTAGTGGCTAAGTCGTCTAAAAAGTATTTAAACTGAGTTTCATTCATTTTTATTTTAATTAAGGTTTATTATTCTGTTAAGATCGATGTAATTTTTCTAAATAATTTTCTGCAATCAAAATAACATTTGATTTTTTAGCTACTGGCCATTTATCGAATGTATTGATCAGCATACTTAGTCTAGGGTTTTTTAAGAAGAAGTTTCGTTGTTTGTCCATAAAACGCCAAAATAGCGCATCCCAAATCTCTTGCCATTTTCCTTTTGGATAATTGCTCATTTTCATCAGGTAATTGCTTCCGCTAATGTAGGGCTTGGTGGCTAAAATTCCACCATCTGCAAATTGGCTCATGCCATACACATTCGGCACCATCACCCAATCGTAAGCATCAATAAACAGTTCCATAAACCATTTATAAACTTCATCAGGATCAATTTCGCACAGCAACATCAAATTCCCTAAAACCATTAATCGCTCAATGTGATGACAATAACCTGTTTTCAACACTTTTTTAATGGTTTCATCAAAAGGTAAAATGCCTGTTGTTCCATCATAGAATGATTGAGGGAGTTTGCGATTAAATCCCCAGAAGTTTTTAGTTCGCTCTTGGCTGCCTTTGGTAATGTAAATGCCTCTTATAAATTCTCTCCAGCCAATAATTTGCCTTATAAAACCCTCAACGGAATTGATTGGCACATCATTCTTGTGTGCATAAGCCAAGGCTTTTTCTATCACTTGATGAGGCCTGAGTAAACCCACATTTAACATAGGCGTTAGCAAGCTGTGGTTTATAAGCATTTCATTTTTTAAAATAGCATCTTCATAATCTCCGAATTCTTTAAATCTATGGTTCAAAAAATCAGTTAACCAATTTTCACTTTCTTCGAAATTTGTGGGATAGATTATAGCTTGATCTACGCTGCCGATGTGATTATTAAAATGCTCCTTAACATAGGTTTTGGCTTCGTTGGTATACGTATTTGCTTGGGGTAAAGTTAATTTAACTACGGATTTACCTTTAGGATATTTTTTTCTATTTTCCTCATCAAAACTCCATTTACCTCCAGTTGGTTCATTTAAGCCATGTATTAATATTTTCTTCGCCATCCGTTGTTGTTTATAGAAGGCAGCTTGAAAGTAAGTTAATTTATCAGGCTTAAAAAAATGGGCCAAGTCTGCTGTTGTATTGAGATACATTGGAGAATCTAATATCCTGAATTCAATTTTATATTTCTTACATCCTGATTTTATCCTTCTCAACAACCAATCATCTACCGGATCTATAAATGTTAACTTTTTTACCTTTTGTTTATGGAATACATTTAATAAATTTCTAACATCAGCGGCTGCTTCGTTTGCTGATATGTAATTAACTTTTAATCCTTTTTCTTTTAAATAACTTTCATAAAATTTCATGGTTGCTCTATGGAAAGCTATTTTTTGCTGATGAAAGTTATACTGTTTGAAAAAGAGAAATTCTTCTACCAAATAAAATTGTCCGCCTAAAGCTAAAAGTTCGCTATCCTTAAATAATTGATGAGGAAAAATAAGATTTACGGATTCCATTTTTTAGTCCTTTTCTTCTGCAACGATCAATTCTTTTCTGGCTTTTTTATAGAATGCAAAAAAGGACGGGAAATAACCGTTTACACTGGATAACCAATCTCTTGGGTCTTCGTTACCTTTATATTTATTTAAGGGATGTTCTTTATAATAAATTTCCTTTTTTGCCAACTTATTTAATTCGGCAAATTCAGCAGCGTAGATTTGAATACCTTTGATATTTTCTTTAGCTAGTGAGATGCAAAAATTCAATACTTTTTCAGAGACTGGATATTTCTCGAATATGCTTGGCTCTAGTAGTAATATTCTATTTGCATCAACATCACTTCTCCATTGCGGATCGACATTGTAAAAATTATAGATTAATGTTGGTTTTTTAGGGTCGATAGTTGGTTCTTCTGTTGATGGGAGTGGGGTTATAAATTGTGGTTTTACGATCTTCTCTAAAACTTTTGGAATAGGTAATTCTTTAAATTTATCATAGCTCATATCTAAAAAAGTGCCTTCCTGTTTAGTATGGCAATACCTATTGATATTATCTTGATTAGCGTAATATATTCGATGGCTATTTGCACCGCAAACCCATTGCCAACTTAAAGCGTTAGAGGCCCAGTCTCCATCTAATAAATTGTAATAAAGCCATTGGGCGGGAATATGCCAATGAGATTTACCAACATTACAGGCTATAGCAGCCACATACATACGCACATGATTGTGCATGTAACCAGTTTTATATAAATCTGCTATTCCTTTGTCAACCGCTTCTATGCCAGTATTATTTTCTGTTATGCTGTTCGCAAGCCCTTTTTGTGCTGCAGTTGGCTGTTTTTTAATAAGGTCGTTATTTATAGCATCACCTTTGGCAATCCATATTTGTTGCCAATAATCTCTCCATGCTAATTCTTGGATAAACTTTTCAATCTTTTTAGGCTCAAATCCTTTAGCTACCACGGCATCATAAACTTGTTTGGTGCTAATTACACCTCTAGAAATATAGGGCGACAGGTGTGTAACTGCCCCGTCAATAAAGTTGCGAGTTCCCACATATTTTTGCGGTGCTACAGCATCAATTCTTTCTAATATTTTTTTGTAGGATAAGGGGAAATTCATTCTTCTTAAGCGTAACTATTTCTAGTAAGAGAATAACAGAAGAAATGTGGTTTTGATTTAAAATATTGACACCCAAAAGGGTTAAGGGTAATTGGCCAAGCCAATTACCCTTGATAAGCATAGATCATCTGCTGATTAGCAGTTTGTTTTTCTTTAACACGTTTTAAATGATCCTGAAATAAACCATGTTCACTTTGATTTGCATTTGCTTGCGCTGCTTTTTTATAGTAGGCAGCAGCTGCTGATAAGTGAAGTAGTTCCTCTTCATACAAACCTAAATGCTCATAAATTTGAGCTTTGCACACTCCTGGAACCAACAGGGCTTTGTTTGCCGTAGTTTCAATTAGTTTATGCAGTTGAAGTGTAATTAATAACCTCAAATAATGATCATATACATCGGGAAAGGCTGGTTCTAGTTCGATACATTTTTTATAATAGTAACCAGCAGATTGGTAATTTTTAAACTGATACTGATAAAAACTGCCTAACTGATAATATGCCCTCGCATATTCAGAGTCTGAATCTATGATTTCGTTAAATAAATGAAGCGCTTTTGGCAACTCTCCATAGTTTAATTCTTCTATGGCCTGTAGATATTTTTCTTCTACAGTATATAATATGTCCATAAGGATATAATTGTATTGCTTAAGAAATATCCTAAAGCAACGATTTTTTAAATAATTGAATTTTTATTGGTTTCTGTAATTAATTAGCGAAACCTTAATAGCCAGATAGGAAGCTAAAATCCATACCCGAGCCACTTAACCAACAAGACTGGTTAATGCTATTTTTTTGGATATGTTGTAGACGTAGCATTGTTATAATTTTTGACAAAGGTAATGAAAATTCTAAATTCAGAAATTTATTTTTGAATTTAATAAGTTCAACGCACAGCTGATGATTTAAAATCAGCAGGTTAGTTATTTTGTATTTAAATTTACTGTCTAATCAGATGAATAAATTTTAAGTCGCACTCTCCAATTTTTACATAATAATTCATCGCATTACCGGTGTTTTGTATGCTGATTTTATCTTTATACAATACACCCTGAACAGTTGTTGGTAAAACAAGTTCTTTATCAATTTGTTCGCCATCATCATCTAGTGCGCCTTCGTTTTCGCTCCATTCTATATTATTGAAAGTAATGTAGTAACCATCTTTTTCTTCATTAAGTTCAATTTCTGCTTTATCAGCTAGCTTCCTGGTATGGGTGTTTAATTGATAGAACAGTTGATCATTTTTGTAATAAAGGCTTAAATCGAATTTGCAATCTGTATCGTTATCTTCAAGAATATAATTGCCAGCAATTTCGAATAGGGTAGTTTGTTTGGTAATTTTAGGTTCAATCCTAGTAATATTATCTACTTTAATAGTATCAGTTTTTATCTTTTTTTTAGCGATAGGATTAGTAGAATTAGCTGTTTTGCTTTCTGTGCAAGCCATAAGAAATAGGAGGGCCGACAGGATAAAAAGTGTTTTCATTTTGGCTTGTAGTATATAAAGTGCCATAATCGTTTAATCTTTTAATGAATTTTTTCTATTTAGCACAAAGCTATTTTAGTTATTATGTGTTAATATTTTTTCTTCTTCCGAAAATTAATACAGTGATTAGCGTACCAACACATAAACCAATTAAAAGGAATGTTTCTAAATTTACATCTTCAAATCTAATTCTTGGAATTTCAGCTTCATTAGCAAATTCTGCTCTCTGTAACATCTCATTTATTTGAGATGCTTTAAATTTTAAGTACATGATGCGGCTCGCCAATAGTATGACACCAGAGGTAATGATTAATATAATTGAGATCGATTTTCTAGATAAAGTGTTCAGCCTACAAATCTTTTTTACGAGTAAATACAAAAAAGGAATTATTGCTAAAGAAAGGATAAATAGTAGGTAAGGGAAAGTTTGGTAGGGTAATTTCCAACTGTTCTCGAATGAGATTTTTTCTCCTGAAATATAAGTCATTGAAAAGCTTAAGAAGAGATCTCTAACAAAAAATCCGATTATACCTAACAAAAGTGATAGTGCAATTAGCATTCCATTTTGTTTCATAGCGTAGTTCTTTTTAATATTTCATATAACGTCACCTTTATTATATGCCGTTTTTATACCTCGATTTGATAAATTCTTGAGCTTTCTTCCCAAGGATGGTAGCCTTGTCCAATGTATTCAAATCCATATTTTTCATAATAACCTATATGGTCGGTGCATAAATTCAAAAAACTAAATCCGAAAGCTTTTGTGTCTTTTTTAGCTTTTTCTATGAGTAATGCCCCGTAAGCATTTCCTCTATGTTTTTCTTCAATATAAATCGCACAAATCCAAGGATATAAATCCATTCTACTTATAAAGTCATTTGTTATTAATCCTGCACAACCAATTATTTCTCCCTCTTTTTCTAATATATACCATTGAGGTAAAGATTGTTTAGCATTAATGCTATTTGAGATACAATCTTCATAAATAACAGGTGAAATTTCAGACCAACTGTCTTGAAAATATTTTATAGCTCTTTCTTTGTATTGTGGATTTTGTCTTACTGATATTATCTTCATTAAAATTTGCTGTATTTACATTCGTTCTTCTAAAATGGCTTATAATGTTTCGGGGCGTTGCAATGGTAGTGGTTTTTAGTACAAAAGTTCAATAGAATTACTACTGTTGAACTTTGTAAAAATGCTCAATCGAAGCCGTTCATGCCCACTTTTGGCAAACCCTTGTTGTATGCAGTTTTTTATTCAGTTAATATAATTTGGTCATATTCATATTCTGGTTCGTCTGGAAAAAGTCCATTTAAGTCGGGAAATATTAACTGCAAATATTTGAATTCCGAATTCTCATAAAATTTAAATGAGGTTAATGCATATTCACTTAGCAATTCGTTTTTAACCTCAATGAAATAAATAGGAAAACGATCAATCAAATCGTTTATTTTTTGATTTAAAGGGACTTTTTTATACTTGTACCTGTCCACATAATTATTAATCAAAGTATTTGTCAGTCCATTTGGAAGTCCGGAAATGAAAAGTTCAGGAATTCCAAAGTTTTTAAAAATGCCAGTTGAATATCCAAACGGTGTAAACCCAATTTCTTCCACAACGTATGTATTATGAAATCCATAATTTTCTATATTGTCATACACCGTTCTAAAGTATTTCTCTTTTTTTAAGTTACTCATTTTTTCGGTTCTGTAAAATCGTCACCAAAGTTTCAGGGCTTTGCGAAGTGGCACAAATAGCCTTTCTTTAGCCGAATATAGCACAAAAGCTAAATAGTAGTACAAAGTTGAGCCTATATTCGTCAGCCGTCACAATGCAAATGCAATGTTATCGGCTGCCGTACTTCTCATTGGTTAATTTATCATTTTTAATTGTCTTGCCAATTGCTCATTGTCTGTTACAGTTAAATTGTCAAGCATTCCATAAACTTCTTTGTCACCTTTGTCTAAAAAACCAGCCGCACTGATAAAAATTTTCTTGTCGTTTGAAAAAGTGATTTTTATATCCTGTGGATAAATAAAACTTTCTGTCCTGCCAGACCTTTCGGCTACTTTGGTAACGGTTTCCCAAGTAATGCTTATGTCGGAAATTGTTGTTCCAATAAACTTTTTCCAAAGGCCATTAGTTGAAACATCCCACTTTATATTTCCAGAAAAGTCAGATGGCTCGTTTATTTTGATGCCAATTCCAAATTGAAAAAATTTTCCGTTCCAATAAATCTCTACTAATTTGTCTTTTTCGGTATGTAAGAATATCGAGAAGTCAACTGAGTCAAGATTTGTGAATTGTGTTGCGTAATATGGTTTTGGATTTGTCGGCTCATAAACAATTTCAGAATACTCAACCTTTAAAATGGTCAGTCCAATTAATTGTCGGCTGAATTTTTCAAAGTCTAAATGTTCTTGTGTCAATGTCATTGTGGTCGTGTCTTACGGTTGCCTATAACGCCCTAGGACTTGGCGACGTTTAGTTGTTTGAATAAAGTTACGAAAATCAAAAGGTTTTAGGTGAATTTCCACCAAGTTTTGCCAAAGCCTTTTAGGTGACGTTTTAGCTTATCTTATCAATGGACAATTGATCGCTATATCTTGAAGTCGTTGTTATTAGCGGGTCTAGTTTAGAGCATAGAAAACCATTAAAGAAAATAGTCACATTCCTCCTTTCCGCCCAAATCAATTATTTTCTTTAAGATTTCTTCGTTAGTGCCGCGGTAACGAACTGCTGAAATACAAGATACAGTTAATGCGTTAATTGCCCTTGCCGTTTCTTCTTCAGTTTCAGGCTGTTTTTTAAAATAACATCCGGTATCAGTCATTTCCATTAAATCAGGTGCTTCTGCTTCTGGGGCTCCACAAAGGATACAAGAATCGCATTGAACATAGAAGTCGCCTGGGACATTATTGGGATCCGGCGTGGTATTTTCTGGTTCAATTCGTATTGCAGCTATTCGGTCTTGGAATTGTTTTGTTTCAGATTTTTTAAAAAGTCCAAAGATTTTTTTAAATAGGTTCATGTAGTCTTGCTTGGTACTTCCTAGGGTTGCTTATAACGTTTTGAAAATTTGTGCAGAAATGGCATTGCTTGCAGAAGCATTGTCGTAAAGTACTAAAATTTTCTTTCAAAAGACTTACCATTGAATTGATATACGCCACTTGGATTTGCTCCTCCAAGCCATAATTCTCCATGTTTACTTTGATATATCAACCAAATATGTTTACTCTCTAGTCCATCCTGATCAGTAAAGTTTTTAACGTAATTACCATCATATCTCCAAACACCAGACCCTACAGTACCGAACCAAATATTTCCTAAAGTATCTTCTCCAATCGAAAAAACCTTTTCAAGAGAATTACCTTTCGTATATTCCTGCTTCAATTTCTGTTGTTCGGTAAAATTGATTGCTTTTTTCCCATCATATTTCAACACGCCTATTCCATTATTACCAATCCAAAGATTTCCTTTACGGTCTTCCATTATACTCCGAACATGCAAAGAACCGGTCTCAGAATCTAGCCCAAAATACTTATTGTCCAATACTTTAAAATTCGAACCATTATATCCAATTACAGCTCCATAAGCTCCTAGCCAAACAGTTCCACTTTTACCTTTGACAAAGGGTGTCGAAATGTAATATTTAAAGCTATCTTCAGGTTTGGGTGTAACAGGAAATAAGCGATAGTAAAGCTTTTGTCCATCATATTGATAAGCACCCGGATACTTTTCAAGTTCGTTGTAGCCTTCAATTTTATCTGCTTTAAACCAAAGGTAACTTTCATTTAGGTCTCGATTATTCTTTGAATTGTAATTTCGTTCTTTATATGTAGTTAATTCTTTGCCATTATAAGTACTCAAACCTCTTCCACATTCAAACCAAATTATGCCATTTTTATCTTCATAAATATTCCTAACTTGATTGTCACTTAGCCCGTTTTTTGTTGTGAAATATTGGAACTTCCCATTATGAAGGAAACACACTCCTTCATTGTAACTACCAAACCAAACATTTCCCTTACTGTCTTCCAAAATTGAACGAACTCCGCTGGTGTATTTCAGCTTTACTGCGTCATTTCCACTTTCAACGGGTTGAATATTGTTTTTAGCCTCTACTGCCTTATTTGATTGATTTTGATTATTACAAGAGATTGTTAAAACCATCAAAAATGTTAAATAAAGAACAAATGTATTTTGACTATCTGATTTAATTCTCATTCATTTGGTTTTTAATATGCCCCACAACTCGCCGCTCGGCGCAACTTATCCATTTTTAATCATTTATAAACGAATATAATCGTTTAATATCCGAATTATAAACCTTTTTGTGCGATGCAATTTTGCATTTTAGCGTAGCTTTTAATTTCTAAACCTGATAGCAATGGAAATACTTTTCTCTTAGGCTTCGCTTGATAAAAGATTGTTCCAAAGGAATGCCTTTGGCAGAATGTACAGCCAGCCACGGCTGGCAGGCAGGACTAGCTTTAAATGAAATAACTGGTTTTGCTTTACATTTCAATTAAATTAAATACATCTTTCGGGTAAAGCTACTTACCACTAGACTCCTTGCACTGTGATTTTATGCAACCCAAATCATTGGATAAACGATGTTGGAGGCTGTTTATTTAATTTTCATAGCTTGCATTTTATAACCATTATCATCAATATCAAATCCAGTTATTTCATTGTTGCTGTTTTTTACAAATTTGATTTCTGATCCAGCCATTTCCAACATAAAAAAATCAGTATCAGAAGTAAAATAAATTTTGTATTTCGTTTCACTATCTAACCACAGTACCAGTCCTTCTTTTTCCAGCGTAACATTAAAAGTATCCCTACGTAGTTTGTAGTTTCCTACGTATGATTTCAATATTTCGTTATTTACGGTAACAACCTGTTTCATTTTAGGGGTATAAAAATCTTTCCAGTTATAAACATTAGCTAAGGAATTAATGATTTCATATAAAAGGCTTCCATTATTAGTGTTTGCCATCACCACTGCTCCATTCCCGTTTTCCATGCTACCGAAGTATGCCGCCACAAAGCCTTCATCAGCACCATCATGGCTAAAATATTTTTCATTTCCTTTTTGAATAATAAATACGCCTAATGCTGCAGAATTATCAATATAAGGGGTCAATCTAAGTTTGGTAGTTTCTGTTGAAAGTATTTTATTGTTCTTTCCTTGTATGGAGAGTTGTGTTGCTATAATATATTTAGCTAGATCTGTAGGGTTTGTCCATAAGCCAGCGGCAGCTTGTTCTGGGTAAATATGATACCTTCCTTTCACTGCTTTTCCATCATTATAATAACCTGTTGCCAATAAATTTTCTTTATCTGCAGGTGGCGGTTGCGTATAAGAACTATGGTTTATTCCCATTGGTTTCAATACATTGTTTCTCATGTACGTGTCGTAAGCCTGCCCTGTGATATCTTGCAATAGCAGCTGTGATAGGGTTGTTCCTCCACCTGAGTATTGATATTTAAGAGAGGGCTCATACATAGAACGTACAGCCTTACTGTTAGCAGGCTTTTCGCCATTTAAAATTTGGATAAGTGTTGGTATGGTATCACCTTTTTCATAACCCTCAAATCCATGTACGGATATTCCTGCGGTATGACTTAACAAATTTGCTATCGTTATTTTTTTTCCTTTTGAAAGAGAGTCGTAAGGGAATTTCCATGATTTTAGGTAATTATTGATATCTGCATAAAGATCCAGTTTTCCTTCTTGCATCAATTTTAAAAGACCAACTCCATTCAATGATTTACTGATGGAACCCGCCTGGAATAAAGTATGGGTTGTAACGGGTCGTTTTGCAGCACTATCTGCCCAACCATATCCTTTTGCCCACTCGATTTTATAATCTTTTATCAATGCTATACTTACTCCGTTTACATGGTTGCTTTTCATTCTGTCTGCGAGGGTAAATTGCTGATTCCCTATCTGCACCCATAAACCTAAATTGTTTTCAAACTGTTTGATTTTTGCTTGTACGTCTTTAGGATACTGTGTTTTATTTTGTCCAAAAAGCATAATAGGCAGAAGACAAAAGGCCAGCAATAAAAAAACTGCGCTCAGGGGTTTTAAGTGTTTATTCATAACGATATTTAAAAAATGGTGTTAAAATCCTTTTTACAAAAATTTGTATTAAACATTTGCAATGGTGTTGTCCTCTTGATGAACGGGTCGTAAATAAAATATAAATGAGTGTATTGCTGTTTTGAAGATTCAAATCAGCTAAACGCATTATTGCTGTCCTGTTTTACTTTTAAAGTCTGTTACAGTTTTTCCATTATAACGATACACTCCCGTCATAGATCCCAGACCTCCAAACCAAATGCTTCCATCGTTTGCTTCCAAAAGCCCCAAAAGTGCTGGTCGTGCTGACAGTATTTCGGTTACAGTTGGATTTTTACTGTACAAAGATTTTGCATCATAACGTGAAAGCGCCCAGTTTTTCGGATTAATTGCACCAGTAGTCCAGATGTTTCCTTTTTTATCTTCTATGATAGCGTAAGCCCCCCTTGACGATACCTTAATAAAAGTTCCGGAGCCCGTAGGGAGTGTAGCCGAAGGTTCATAGCGCCAAAGGCCAGCAGCGTCACCAAACCAGATATTTCCTTTTTTATCTTCTATTATTGACCAAACGTTATTAAAGGGCTTGCCATCTTTGTTTTTTAAAACCGTTGATGTTTTTCCATCATAAACAAACATGTCTTCTCCTTGCGCACCAAACCAAAGTTTGCCGGTTTTGTCTTCAAGTAATAAACGAATGTTCTTACTAGGAAATCCATATTTAGTAGTAAAATTTTGAAAAGATTTCCCGTCGTAAAAGCCTGATCCGAACCAAATATTACCGGCTTTATCTTCATAGAGATGAGTAGCACCATAATTACTTGCAAGCCCCTGCTTAGTTGTAAAATGCTGAAAAGTTTTTTGGCCTGAAGGGAGGAGATAAACACCTGAATCCCTAGTAGCGTACCACATATTTCCTTTTCTATCTTCCAGCACATCCCAGAAGCTGGAAAATCGGGGAGGACTTATTTTATTTGATATATTGGTAAAAGATGTTCCGTCGTACCGAAATACAACTAAGTAAGAAGCAATTAAAATGTCTCCATTTCTTGCTTTCTTTACATTCCTAACCATACTAACAGGCACTTTGGATGTGGTCGCTAACCTAACCGCCTGTTCGCCTGCACTATTCTCTCTAACTTGAGACTCCGTGTGCTTAACACTGCCAGGCTTAATGTTATTTTTTGATGCGTTTGTTTTATTTTGTCCACAGGAGGTGTGAAGTACAGATAGTAAAAACAAAGTATAGATGAGTACGTATTTCATGATTTTTTCTATTTAATTATCGGAAACAGAAAAACTGCTCTATCTATTTGCTGCCTTGATTTAAACATCGAGCTGGCAAAAGGTATACTGTGGGTTATTTTTCTGCTGTTAGGTTTGATACAGCAAAACTACTTTGAATCCTTACTGCTTAAAGAGTTAGGATTGTAAATAAAAATGTAAACTTTGTAAATTATTTTAAATAGTAAGTTTATTGCCGGAAAAGTGGTTTTAATTTTAGGCTACCTATTCAGGAAAATATAAAATTAAGTAGACTATTCGTTTTTTACAGTGATGTAACGCCCGCTCCGCAGGAGCTTTTCTACAACAATAATTACATTGAGATCCTTCGCTTTGCTCTGGATGACATAACGTTATTAAAACAAATCTTTGATGATTTTCTCAATTGATAAAACTTCTTTTTTGTTCTCAAATCTACATTCAATCTCTAGTTTCATTACAAACCTGTTTTGTTCAGTTTTTAGCTGTAGTTTTAAAGGCTTATTCCTAACGTTTTGCCGCTTCGCGAAGGCGAGGGTTTTTAGTACAACAGTTCAATCAAAGCCTTTCAGCCCTGCTATTGGCAATACCTCGTTACCTGCTGCTGGTTCTACTTATTAATGTTTTCTAATAAAGAAAGATAGTGTTTCCGTTGTCCTTCAGTAATTCCTAACCAACCACCGCTTCTCCAAAGTTTTGCCAAGTCATCTGTACTTTTAAGATCGTCAAAGTTCGTTATCACTTTTTCCGTAATAATTCCTGCAATGTCATTTGCAGCCTGTTCAGCCGATTTTTGACTGTCAACTGTCCACCATTTGTCTTGATTATTCTCAAGATAATTGCCAATTCTACGATTGTAATGTCTTTGATGCTCTATTGGCAAGCTTGTATCGTCAAGTTGTGAAATAAGTTCAGATGCAATTTCAGTATTCAACGTTAATTTAAGAACGTCTGCGGTCGAACTTTGACTAGTTTGCACTCCAATAAAGTATGTCAATTCCCCATTTGAGTAGCTAAAGACATTCCCTTTCTTCTTAAAGTGTCGCTGCTGTAATTCAATCTTTAGTTTGTCTACGATTACTTTTTTATAGTCTTTTGAATTCATTCGCTCTGTCTTTGCAGTTGAAGGTAACTGGCCGCTTGGTGATTTTGTGCCAAAGGCACTACTTTGGAGCTTTTCTAAAACAATAAGCACCTTGAGATTCTTCGCTTTGTTCTGGATGACAAAAAGCGACTAAAATAAGTCTTTAATGATTTTCTCAATTGATAGACCCTCTGCCTCTGCTCTATAGTTACGTACAATTCTATGGCGTAAAATAGGTTCTGCAACGGCTTGCACATCTTCGATATCTGGGGCGTATTTGCCAGAAATTGCCGCATGACATTTGGCACCTAAAACTAAAAATTGCGAGGCTCTAGGACCCGCGCCCCAAGAGATATAGTTGTTGATGGCTTCTGATGCTAGCTTGGTATTTGGACGTGTTTTGGCAGCTAACCTAACTGCATATTCCAATACATTATCGGTAATAGGGATATTTCTGATCAGTTTTTGAAAGTATTGAATTTCTGAAGCCGTAATTATTTTTTGCAGCTGAACTTCTCTGTTACTTGTGGTGTTTTTTACAATCGTTAATTCATCAGCAAATGCTGGATAATTTAACTGAATATTGAACATGAAGCGATCTAACTGTGCTTCTGGTAGGGGATAAGTGCCTTCTTGCTCAATTGGATTTTGGGTAGCCAAAACAAAAAATGGTTGTGGTAGGGCATGAGTATGCCCAGCAGCTGTTACCGCTTTTTCTTGCATGGCTTCTAAAAGTGCAGCCTGCGTTTTTGGAGGTGTACGATTAATCTCATCGGCCAAAATGATATTAGAAAATATAGGACCTTTGATGAATTTAAAATGTCTGTCTTCGCCTAAAATTTCTGCGCCAATAATATCACTTGGCATTAAATCTGGCGTAAACTGTATGCGGTTAAAATTAAGGTCTAATACACTAGAAACCGTTTGTACCAACAAAGTTTTGGCCAATCCTGGCACCCCAACTAAAAGGCAATGCCCATTGCTAAAAATAGCAATGAGCACTGATTTAATAATCTCGTCTTGACCAATAACCACCTTGCCAATTTCGGCTTTGATGTTGTTGAAAGATTGGTGTAGGGCGTCTACAGCTTCTACCTCATTTTTAAATGGCATGTATCTTATTTAATTTCTTTTTTTACCCAAAGCTTCATCTCGTCGCAAGTAGCAAACTCATCGTCAACTCTAATATAAGTAGTTTCTTTGCGTTTTTCAAACCATTCGCTCACTATGCGGTCTTCTTTTTCTTTTTGTGCTCGCTCTTTAAACTTAGGGTAATCTTGTTCTAAATTACCTTTATGTGGCGGGATTTTAGATTTTAGCATGAAAATTTTATAGCCTTCTTTACCCGTTTGTTCATCTTTAAAAGCAATGGGTTTAGAAATTTCGTTAACTTTCATGGTATCAATTACCACAAAAACTGCGGGGTCTAATTTCTCAACCGGAATAAAAGTAGTTCTGGTGGTTACATCATCAGCATATAACATCATACCACCATTATATTGGGTTTCTTTATTGTCAGAGTATAATGATGCTGCTGCAAAGAAATTTAATTTTTTATCATTAACATCTTTATAAATACTATCTGCTTTTAACTTAATTCTATCTAAACTTGCTTGGGTAATTTGCGGTTTAAGTAAGATGTGCCTAACGTGAGCATTTTCTCCTCTACGTTCTATTACCTGCACAATGTGGTAGCCATATTCTGTTTCAAAAACAGGAGACATTTCTCCGGCCTTTAATTTAAAAGCCCAAGCTGTAAATTCTTTAACCATTCTGGTTCTGTCTATAAAACCATAATCTCCACCTTCAGATGCCGAACCTGGGTCTTCAGAATAGGTTTTTGCCAAGAAGGCGAAATCTTCCCCACTTTTGATACGCAATCTAATGGCATCAAGCTTATCATAAGTTCTTTGTTTCTCTTCCTTGGTTAATTTAGGATATAAAGCAATTTCTCCAACTTCAACCTCCATTCCAATATCAGGCAAACTATCTTTTGGATAAGTATCGAAATATTTTTTAACTTCTAGAGGAGTAACAGCTGTATTTTCAGTAATCTTATTCTGCATTTTTTGTGCAATTAAACCTTCTTTAACTTCAGGTCTCATCTCATCTTTATATTGCAGTAAAGATTTGTTTAACATGGTTTCTAAACGTTCTTGTCCACCCATACGTGATACTTGGTAGCGCATACGCCTATCCAACTCATCATCAACCTGAGCGTCATCAACCAGAATAGAGTCGATCTCTGCCTGTTGTTTCAGTAATTTTTGAATAAGCATTTGCTGTAGATAAATGCATTTGATCTTCTCATCTGCTGGGTTGCCAGAATTTAAGTACATTGCATATTGCTGATTTAAATCAGATAAGAGGATAATGTTACTGCCTACAACAGCAACCACCTTATCTAGATTTTTCTTTTGTGCTTGTACATTTATAAACAGGCATACTAAACCTGCTATTAATAAAAATTTCTTCATGCTAATTTTATCCTATTGTATTTTGTGCAAAGTTAATATTAAATTCGATTTAGAAGTTTAACTAAGGTTTAGCCAGTTTCCTAAGTTCGTCTTCATTAACTTTTACGGTATATTTCGATTTTAATGATTTAATCCAATCTTCCTCTAAACTTTGTTGATAATCTGCAATTACTTGCCCTTTCACTTCATCAAAGCTTTTTCCTGTATATTTTTCGTTGTTTTTGCTATAAAAGTCGAATAAAAGGCTTTCATTTTCTTGAACTTTACTCCAGATTTTTTTCTCTGAGATATTGAACATTAACACGCCTTCGCGATATTCATTAATGATGAAATCGTATGCTGTGTTTTTAGGGTGTGATTTTTTTTGTGCTTTTAGGGCTTTTTCATAGCCATTAATTTCCTTTTTGTAAGCAGTATCAGCATCTAAACCCATCACTTTAGCATCAATAACTTTTAATTTAAAGTTGATGTAAAGATCAAGATAGGCAGCCAACTCTTGGTATGATGCACTAGCAATGCCAGAGTGGTTCTTTTTGTAAACCCACATAAATTCTTTACTACTTATGGATTTGCCATTAATAGAAGCAACATTCTGCGCAAATGTAGCAACACTAAACAAACATAAAAAAGAAATGCAACAGACTTTTCTCACAAAAGACAACAGCTATATATATTAATGGATAAAAGTAACAATTTAAGGCGCTATAATAAGATATTTAACTAATTTTAACAGAAAATATTTTAATAAAATAAATTAGATGAATACCCAACTAACAAGTAACGCTGAAGCTTTACGTTTATTTTTTACTGACGATGTTTATTTAGTAAATGATCAAACTCAAAGTATTACGGCAGAGCCTGTTATTATTACTAATAGAAAAGTAGAAGACACTACAATTGTTGCCCCGGTTGCTCAAGTAGAACAAGTTACGCCTGTTTTATCGATTGTTGAAGAACCAAAATTAGTATTTGAAAAGAAGGTTGAGTTTGAATATTTGGGTAAAAACCAAAAGAGAATTTTAATTTTGGTAAATGATAACACAAATAAAGTAAGCTCAGTACAGGGAACAGAATTGTTAAGAAAGCTGGTTAAAGCTATAGAATTAACCAATAATGATTTCGCATTAGTAAATTACGCCAATTACACCAATGCCAGTTTTGAAGATTTAAAAAGTTTTTTTAAATGCGAATTGATATTGTCTTTCGGTGTTGCCATGCGAACTTTAGGTTTAGCTGAACAGCCATTGCATCAGCTGTTTGTGGTTGATAATGTTAAATTTGTTTTCACAAAAAACCTCCATGATCTGGATAGCGATCAAGTAAGCAAAAAGATACTTTGGGGTAGTTTACAACAGTTAAAATAATGATTGAACAATTAGTTTTTGCCACAAATAATGCCAATAAAACGTTAGAAGTTCGTGAGCTTCTAGCTGCGAAGTATGAGGTTTTAAATTTGAGTGATATTGGCTGCGAAGTAGATATTCCTGAAACAGGAAATACTTTTGCAGAGAATGCAACTTTAAAAAGTGCCTATGTTGTAGAAAATTACCAAATCAACTGTTTTGCAGATGACAGTGGTTTAGAGGTAGAAGCATTAAATAATGAGCCTGGCATTTTTTCTGCCCGATATAGCGGTGCAAGAGGAGATATGGAGAACATGATGTTTTTATTGCAAAAAATGGAGGACATTAGCAATAGAAATGCTCGTTTTAAAACCGTAGTTTCACTTATACAAAATGGTGTAAACTATTTGTTTGAAGGTGCTGTTTATGGTAAATTAAGAACTGAGCCAACTGGGACTAAAGGTTTTGGTTATGATCCAATTTTTGAGCCAACAGGATACCATAAAACTTTTGCCGAAATGGAACTGAGTGAAAAAAATAAAATAAGCCACAGGGCAATAGCCATGCAAAAATTAATTGCCTTTTTAAAAGAGAATTAATTTTTGATCGGAACCTTTACTTTTGTAGTATCTAATTTAACCGTATCTACCTTTTTAACACTATCTACTTTAGCCTTATCAATTGGTTTTGGCGGAATAACTTCCTTTTTTGTTGCTTGTTCTGGATCAATAATTGGCTTTTTGCCTGCAGTAGTTGGTTTTGCTCCTGTTGTAGGTTTAGCTGTTGTTTTTGGACTAACCTTTGATTTAGCTACAGGTTTAGTTGGCTTCTTAGCAGATGGTAATCCTTTAATAATATCAGCTTTGCTAATCGGTCTCAATTCAGGTTTCCAAATAAACCCTGTTAAAGTAGTCTCTTTAGGTAATTCATTTATGGAGTAATAAGCACCTTCGTTTTGGTTAACCAATAACATGTTGTCTAGTTCCTTATCAACAAAGTTGAACTTGATCCTACCACTAACCGTTTGGTTCATCTTATCGTATGCACCTTTATTATCTTTGGTAAAGTAAATACTTTCGGCGTTTTTATCTACATACATCGTTCTAAGTTCGCCTTCTGTAAAAAATCCAGTCATCAGTTTTCCTTTTACCTGATTAAACTTAGTCGAATCACCTTCGGTATTTACCATAAAGCCATTGCCCATTACTTGTAGGTTGTTCACTTTTTTGTTTTTAAACTGGATGTAAATAGTATCTCCCGTTTGTTGTGAACTTTCTGACCAGATGATAGGATTTTGGTACCAGCGCAAAGTAGAATCTGCTGCAGTATAAAAAAGTGAGTCGGACTTTGCTTGAAGGTTTGTTTTAAAAACCCTCACATTATGAAAAGCTTTAATGGATCGCGTTCTTACCGTATCTGCAGGATTAAAAGGAAGTGAATCTTTAGCTGCAGGTTTCAGTGCAATTGCCTTTGGGTTTAATGCTTTTGCTGCAGAATCAGTTTTGGTAACCGCAGCAGTTTTGGGTGCTATTTTGTTAGCAGTTTTAACCGTATCTTTAACATCAGCCTTTTTTTGAAGAACGATTGCGCTATCTTTTTTCAGCGCTACTTTCTTTAGGCTATCCATTTTAACACTATCTATTGTTATTTTTAGGCCTAAGGAGTCTGGCGGTTTGGGCACAGAATCTATTTTCAGCTTTAGCTCTGCAGCTTGGCTAGCATTTTTCTTATTTTTTTTATCTTCTCTTTCTTTCTTTTTATCTGGTTTTGTAGCTGCTGATGCTTTAGGAGGAGTTACTGCTGCATTTTGTTCGGCTTTTGCAGCTGCTCTTGCATCCTCTTTCTCCTTCTTTTCTGCTGCCGTTTCGGTGCCTATTTCATTATCCTTTAAAATTACGGGAGATGGAATTAGTTTTAAGGTCTTTTGCAGAACCATTTGCGCCTGCAAAGTATCTGCTCCTATCCACAAGCTGTCTGGGATCTTTTTCTCATTGACGAGAACAGAATCTGCAGTTCCCATACCTACATAAGCATTTTCTGTTACCACAACACGCTCATCTATTTTATAATATTCACCTAAATGCCCCCGCAATAAAAGTTTATCTTCAGTATCTAAAAATGTAATATTTTTAACAGCTCTACCATAACCTTTTTTGCCATAATAATATAAGCTATCTCCTTTTAAAGATTTGCTGCCTTGTGTATAGAGGTTGTTTTTTCCAAAAATCGCGTTATCTTCTTTGGTATTGTAAGCACCTTTTTCAGTGTAAAGTTTATCATCCTTACCTTTAATATTTGTTGGTCCATCAAAAAGTGCCCAGTTACTCACCGTATTGTAGCGTAAGGTGTCAGCTGTAATCCTAACCTGTGGGGTAACTACATCTACGTCGTATTTAAAATAGGCATCATTGGTAAAACCAAAGTACCAGCCTTTTTTACTTTTAATGGTTACGTCTTTATCTTTGTTTATAATTTTACCGCCATCAACATAAGTCCCAATTTTTCTGGCCATGTCATAATCCAAAATATTTGTGGTCAAGGTAGAACTTGGATCAACCATGCGTACATTATTAATTAGGTGGGCCATTTTGGCATTACCATCATAATTTAGTAAGTCTGAATAAATGTTTACTGTATCTGCTTGGTTGATATGGACCTTGCTAAAAGCTTCGAAATAGTTGAGTGAAGAATAAAAAATGGCACTATCACAAGTTAGCGTAGCATTGTCATGCCTAAATATAGGCTTTTTAACATAGCTTTTATTGTTCTTAACATCAACACGTACACTCTCAGAACGATCGAGTACAATTTTTGTTCGCTCTTGCGCAAGCAACAGTAATGGTGAAAATAAAAAAAGAAAGAAAAAGCGTAATTTTTGCACTTTACAAAGTTAAGTTTTATTTTTTTTTAATGTTGTAAGCTTATGCTAGTTAAATTAAATATTTTTGAAACATGTTCCCTTTACAACCATTTTTAACCTACATCAAAAAAAATGCCCTTTTTACAGTAGCCGATAAAGTGTTGTTGGCTGTAAGTGGGGGTAAGGACTCGGTATTAATGGTTCAGCTATTTAAACTCGCAGGATTTAAATTTAGTATAGCGCACTGTAATTTTAATTTAAGAGCTGATGAGGCTCAACGGGACGAAGCTTTTGTGAAACTATTAGCAGTTAATTTAGATGTCCCATTTTATGTAGCGCATTTTGATACCAAAGCTTATGCAGCAACACACCAAATTTCTGCCCAAATGGCAGCAAGAGATTTGCGTTACCAATGGTTTGAGCAGATTAGAAAGGAACAAGGCTATGATTATGTAGCATTAGCCCATCATCAGAATGATTCGATAGAAACACTTCTACTAAACCTAACTCGTGGTACGGGCATTAGTGGCATGCATGGCATTTTGCCAAAACGTGAGCGATTAGTGAGACCCTTGTTATTTTTATCAAGGCAGCAGATTGAAGATTTGATAATTGAGCATCATTTAGATTTTGTAGAGGATAGTTCTAATGAAACTACAAAATATGCTCGTAATAAGATTAGGCTAAATGTAATTCCGCATTTAAAGGAGCTCAACCCAAATTTAGAACAAACTTTTGCAGAAAATATAGATCGTTTTGCAGAGACAGAAGAAATTTTGCAACAGGTGATCGAACAAAAAAGAAAAGAGTTGTTTAATTACCAAAATGGAGATTTATTTATTGAGAAAGCGCAAATAGAAAGCTTAAAGCCTCAAAAGTTACTGTTTTTCGAATTGTTAAAACCTTTTCATTTTACAAGTTTCGTAGTTGATGAGATTTTAGGATCCTTGGCTAAACAAAGCGGAACATCTTTTTATAGTCATACACATAGGGCAACAGTAGATAGAACTGCAGTAATAATTTCGAAGTTGCCAGCAGAAAATGCACATGAAAATCATTTTATGCACTCGCAAAATGAAAGTGTTTTAATTGATGGGCAACAAATTTCATTGTATTATTCTGATTCTAATTTAGTAGAAAATAATGCCAATAAGGCTTTTGTAGATTTAGATAAATTGATATTTCCATTAATTATTAGGTTTAAACAAGATGGAGATCGATTTATGCCTTTGGGTATGAAACATTTTAAAAAGATCAGCGATTTTTTAATCGATCAAAAAGTGCCGCTTCCTCAAAAAGAAAAAATTCCTTTATTGATAAATGGCAATGGAGAAATTATTTGGGTGGCAGGTTTAAGGCAAGACAATCGGTATAAAGTAAATACAACAACAAAAAAAGTTGCTATATTCGAGCTGTTAAAATAACAATGGATCAGAAGCATATTTATATCGAAAAACAGTACATCGGTCGCGATTATATTCGTATTGCGATTAGGTTGGTAATGGCTGCGTTTTGTTTTGCTGCTTATGTATACGAGCGTGATCGAGATAATACTGTAGATCTTTTTTTAGTGGTTGGCTTTGGTATCATTGCAGTTTCTATCATTTTATTATTTTTAATCCAATACAAAATCATCATCGAGAATAAAAGTGTAATTATTGATGGTTTATGGACCGCGAAAAAGGTTAAAATAGATTTAAATAGCATTGTAAAAGTTCGTAAGGCTACTTACAGTAATTATATTTTTAACAACCCAGTATATAATTTGCACAGAAAAGGGAGCATCCGGTTCTATTCTTCTGGTAAAGATGCGGTAGTTTTAACTGATAGAGATGGACTAGAATATTTTATTGGCACACAAAGGCCAAACGAAATGTATTTGGTAATCCAGTCTGAAATGAAAAGCTAGTTTTATCCTTATTAGGGATTAATTTCCCCAAAAATCAATAGTTTCCTTATTAATGAAGTAACAAATATTGCTTGGATGTGCTTAAGCGCTGTTTTTGCCACAAGGGATTGTAATTGCATTTTAATGGTAAATACACCATTATGAAACATATAAAAATGCTATGCGTAGCTATTGCTGCATTGTTTATTTTAACGGCTTCGGTTAAGGCGCAAGCGTCAACTACTACGCCAGTTGGTATAGATGTGTTGAAGGCTAGAGCAGTTTTGCTTAAGGAAACGATCAATTTAAATAAGCTCAAGATTCTTAAATGCCGAGGTTCCAGAATTGGAATACAAACTGAACAAAGCAAACGATCAATAGACCAAATCTGTTGTAGGAAGTAAAGAATTATCTGCAAAAACAGCTTATAATGATGCTAGAAAAGCTCAAAAGTTAACGGGACAGTTAAAATCTAACAAACAAAAAACAAGTAGTTTGGAATCTGATATTGAGAAATCGAAGGCTAAAATTGCCAAAAGGAATGAATAACTCAAATTTACTGATAACATAAAAAATTAAGTATATGCAAAGGGTATTTTTAACAGTATCGGTAATGCTATCTGGCGCTACATTGGTTAATGGACAAAGCTATATGCCAAAATTTCTAAGGATTCGTTAGGTGTTTTAGTAGCAAGACAAGAAGCATTAAAAGCAAGTATGAAAGTACAAGAGTTAAAGCTTAAAGAGGCCGAAGAAGAGGCCGATGTAGAGAAACTAAGGGTTAAACTTTTAGAGGCTAATGATAATGCCAAAGAGTCTACAAGCCAAAATAGTAGTGAACAAGCTAAATCTGGAGATGCTAAAGCGATGGAGAAATTGGCTAAAAAGGCAAAAAATGATACTGAAGATGCTAAAAAAACCTTAGAAAGGTATAATAAGCAGATAGAAAAAGTTGAAGAACTACGCAACGAGATTAGAGCGGAAGAACGGAAGTTGGGTTACAAAAAACCTTTTATTGTTTTTCAATATCAATAAGCAAATGGCTGTCTTTAAAGATGGCTATTTTTGTTTTTAAACAATCAATTTTATTACCATTAGATAACACAAAGTACATCAAATATCGGTTAATTTGCTGCACTTAATTATCGATTTAATGAAAATAGGAATTGTTTGTTATCCTACCTTTGGCGGTAGCGGTGTTGTAGCTACAGAGTTAGGTAAAGCACTTGCTAATGAGGGTCATCAAGTTCACTTTATTACCTACAGCCAACCAGCTAGGTTAGATTTCTTTTCAGCTAATCTTTTCTATCACGAAGTTTCGGTAAGGGATTATCCTTTGTTTGATTATGCGCCTTACGAATCTGCGCTTGCGAGTAAGTTGGTGGATGTAGTTCGTTTCGAGCAATTAGATATTTTGCATGTTCATTATGCAATTCCACATGCTTCTGCGGCGTTTATGGCCAAGCAAATTTTGGCTACCTACGGTATCAATATTCCTTTTGTAACTACTTTACACGGTACAGATATAACTTTGGTAGGTAAAGATGCCACTTATAAACCCGTGGTTACTTTTTCTATCAACCAGAGCGATGGCGTAACAACTGTTTCAGAAGATTTAAAACAGGATACCTACAAACACTTCGATATTAAGAAGGAAATCAAGGTAATCCATAATTTTATAGATTTTACACGCTTTAGCTTACAACCTAAAGATCATTTTAAAAAGGCAATTGCTCCAAATAACGAACGCATTTTAATTCATACTTCTAACTTCCGAAAAGTAAAACGTACAGAAGATGTGATTAAGATGTTCCAGAAGGTGCTGCAAAAAATACCATCTAAATTGCTAATGGTAGGAGACGGGCCAGAGCGTGGAGCAAACGAACAACTGTGCAGAGAGTTGAATATTAGCGAACACGTTCGTTTTCTGGGTAAACAAGATGCTGTAGAAGAAATTTTATCTGTTTCGGATTTGTTCATCATGCCATCAGAATCTGAAAGTTTTGGTTTGGCTGCGCTAGAGGCAATGGCTTGTAAAGTTCCGGTGATTACTTCGAATGCGGGTGGTTTGCCAGAGTTGAATATTGATGATTTTTGTGGTTACATGTGTAAGGTTGGCGATGTTGATGACATGGCAAATAAGGCAGTTACCATTTTAAGTAATGAAGATACGCTGAAGTATTTTAAAGAAAATGCTTTAAAGAGAGCGCAGGATTTTGATTTGAAAAAGATCTTACCTATTTATATCGAGTTTTATAAGGAGATTTTAGAAAAATCTAAACAAGTATAATTTTTTTATTTGAAAAGCAAATGCTTAATTCAGATGAATGTCAGTCCTGCTATCGCTGCAATCTTTTTTGTGAATGTCATGCTGAGCTTGTCGAAGCATCTATACCAAAAAGTATCTCCGCTTTTATCAGGTTTAGCTAGCTCAGTTTTTGCTATATGAGGGGTTTAATAGCAACAGCCCAATTTATTTAGCCCCGACAGTAACGAGCATGCAGCCTGTAGTTTACGAAAGGCGAAATAAAGTGTATGGCGGGACTGGATTTTGATAATTGAACTGACCTTGCGCTTCAAATTTTTATTGATAAACTTTACTTTGAAAATCTTTTTATAGATTGTCAAAGTTTGAAGCGAATTGCAGGGTGTATAGATTTACTTTGTCAGTGTGGAGAAGATTGACAAAGTAAATGAGCTTTCTACTTACTAAAAACCAAACAAACAGGTGTACCCACATTTATTCGTTTGCCGCTATCTGTTAATTTACCCGTCTTTTTATTTCTATTAAAAGTAACCACATCATTGGTGTATTGATGTGCGACCAATAAAAAATTGCCGCTAGGATCTATCGTAAAAAAACGAGGCCCTTTACCTAAAGTACTTATGGTTTCAACTAATTTTAGATGTCCATTTTTAGCTATGCTGAAAGTAGAAACCGTGTTTGCGTCACCGCGATTGGTTTGGTAAAGGAATTTGCCATCAGCAGAGGTTTGAATGGCGGCTCCATCAATCTTGCCTTCAAAATTGGTAGGTGTAGTTTCAATATTTTGTTTTAAAAACAAGTTGCCATCCTGATAATTGTAAACATTTATTCTCCCAGTAAACTCATGCACCAAAAAAACAAACTTACCATTTGGACTAAAAGTTATGTGCCTTGGTCCAGTGCCTGCATTAATGCCAATGCTTGTTTTATAGATTAAAGGTTTGTCTGCTTTTGCATTGTAATGATAGGTGTAGATTTTGTCTTCGCCTAAATCTACTGCCAAAACATACTTTTTATCTGGTGTAAATACCACTTGGTGTGCATGTGCACTTGCTTGTCGAGGGTCGGGTCCGCTGCCTTTATGTTGTATCAACTGTTTTTCGTTCTGCAAGGAGCCATCATTGGCAATGCCATATACATTTATATTTCCACCACCGTAATTTGCGGTAATTACATTAATGCCATCGGTAATAATATAACATGGATTATTTCCGGCAGGCAATTCATTAATCAATTTTGATGCTCCAGTGCTTTTATCAAAAGAATAGGCGGTTACAGCACTTTTATCTTTAAGCATGTATGTGCTGTAAATAACCTTATTATCATCGCTTAAAGCCAAATAACCTTGGTCGGCAGGGCTTTTAAGGATGCCTAATGGCTTTGTCTCAGCAGTTTTAGTATTGAAATCATAAATATAAATGCCCTCACTATTGTTTGCTCTTGTAAATGTGCCTACAATTAATTTAAGATTTTGTGCACTTAAAGTACTTGTAAAAAGAAAAGTAAGGAGTATAAATAGTAGCTTCTTCATGATATTATTTTTTGACCGAAATATAAATGAGATTACAATTTGCTAAAAACCAAACAAACCGGAACACCTACATTAATTCGTTTGCCACTATCTGTAAGTCTACCAGTTTTTACATCGCGGTTAAAAATTACCACATCATTAGTGTATTGATGCGCCACTAATAAATGATCACCCGTAGGATCAATGGCGAAGTTTCTTGGCCCTTTACCTAAAGTGCTAATCGTTTCTACCAGTTTTAATGTTCCATCTTTAAGGATAGCAAATGTGGATATGGTATTGGCATCGCCACGATTGGTCTCGTACAAAAAATTTCCATCTGCAGAAACATGAATATCTGCTGCATCAATTTTTCCTTTAAAATTTGTTTCAGTTGTGCTAATTTCTTGCAGTTTATTTAAATGGGCATCGGCATAACCGAAAGCTGTAATAGTTCCTGTAAATTCATGAGCCAAATAGGCAAATTTTCCCTTGGGTGTAAAAGCCAAATGTCTTGGGCCAGAACCTGCATTTGTTTTAAACGAACGTAATGCTGTTAAAGGAGTGTTGTCTTTTGGATTGTATTTATAGATGTAAATAATGTCTTCTCCCAAGTCATTTACAATTAGGTGCCGCTTATCGGGCGTAAACTGAACTTGATGCACGTGTGCGCTTTCCTGTCTCTTATTTGGGTCTATGCTTTTACCAGTGTGTTTAATTACCTGCTTAACCTTTGTTAAGGTGCCATCTGCGTTACGACCGAAAACACTTATAGTGCCGCCACTGTAGTTTGCCAAAATTACATTTTCATCATCTACAATAATATAACAGGGATCTGCCCCTTCAGAAGCTTGTTTATTTAAGAAAGTTAAATTACCATTTGAAGAATTGAAATCGAATGCACTAACTGTACTATTTTGTCCACTTTCGTTTACACTATAAACAAATTTCCTATCCTTGCTAACTGTTAAATAACTTGGGTTAACTGCACTTGCTGTGCTTTTTAATTTGGTTTCAGCTGTTTTTGTATTGTAATCGTAAACATAAATGCCTTCGCTGTTTCCTTGGTTGGTGTAGGTGCCAATTAGTAGGTTGTATTTCTGAGCATGGACCTGAATAGCCAAAGATAGAGTTACCACTAAAAATAAAAATTTCTTCATGTAAAATAGGGGCTTACAAAAAAGACAACGAAATTCGTTGTCTTATGTTATGAAATTAATAAAAATCTCTTATTTAATTAAATGTTTAATTTGGATCAGCTCGTGCTCTTCCAAAAATCTCCATCTACCACGAGGTAAATCTTTCTTGGTTAAGTTGCCATAAACCACGCGGTCTAGTTTAACCACATCATAACCTAAATGTTCGAATATTCTACGAACAATTCTGTTTTTACCACTGTGGATTTGGATGCCGATTTCTTTTTTACTTGCTCCAGCAACATAAGAAATATTATCAGGCTTAATTAGACCATCTTCTAGCTCCAAACCGAATTGAATTTTATTGAAATCGCCCTGCGATAAATTTTTACTCAATTCTACGTGGTAAATTTTAGTTATACCATTTTTAGGGTGAGATAATTTATCAGCTAAATCGCCATCATTGGTCATTAAAATTAAACCAGTTGTATTTCTATCTAAACGGCCAACAGGGTAAATACGCTCGCGACTGGCTTTTTCTACCAATTGCATTACGGTTTTACGTTCTTGTGGGTCATCTGTTGTGGTGATATAATCTTTTGGTTTGTTCAATAAAACGTAAACTTTCTTTTCACGTTTTAGTAACTCTCCATTGTAACGAACTTCGTCTTTGTATGGGTCTACTTTATGACCAAGTTCGGTAACTGGAATATTATTTACCGAAACTACGCCAGCTTCAATCAGTTCATCCGCCTTACGACGAGAACAAATACCAGAATTGGCTATGTAACGATTTAAGCGAATTAAGCCGTCATCCTTAGGTTCGGCAACTTTTCTAGCTCTAGTTGCAGGGCTAACTCTTTCGCCACGGTCTTCTTTTCCTTTGTAGCCACCTTCGTCGCGTTTTCTATATGGGCGGCTATCTGTACTTCTAGAAGCACCACCTTTTTTATCAGCAAACTTAGATTTATCTCCGTCTGTGATGTAATTGTCTTTTTTAACGTAACTTCTTTTTTCAGAAGAATCGTCTCTTGAGCTACCTTCTTTAAAAGCTTTTGGTTTGTAGTCAGAGTTACCGCTTTCTTTTTTCTCCCAAGGTTTAAACCCGCCTTTGCTATCTGTTTTTGGCTTGTATTCTCTTATTTCTTCTCTATCAGCACGTGGTTTAAAGTCTTTGCCAGCAGATGGTCTAGGGGAATAGGGTTTTGAGTCTCCATCACGAGTTGTTCTCGGTTTGTATGCTCTAGATTCTCCATCTCTATCAGTACGTGGTTTAAAGTCTTTTCCAGCAGATGGTCTTGGTGAATAAGGTTTAGAATCTCCGTCTCTTGATGTTCTTGGTTTATAATCTCTTGATGAATTGTCTCTATCAGTACGAGGTTTGAAATCTTTTCCTGCTGATGTTCTTGGAGTGTATGGCTTAGAATCGCCATCTCGTGTTACTCTCGGTTTGTAGGCTGGTTTATCACCTGTTGCAAAACCTGGTTTGCGTTTGTCTTTATCGTCTTTGTCGGAGTAATCTTTTCCGTCTTTGTCACTAAATCTTCCTTTGGGTTTATCGGTGCCAGCAGGTCTTCTGCTTTTACTTTCTTCGCCCGCCTTGGACTTGTCATCCCGACTGTTCCTGTTATTGTTCTTTATCATGATACGCTTTTACTCGCATAAAATATGCGGATGCAAATTTAGGTAAAATCTATCAATGTATTTAGTAAAATTTAGGGTAAAATGAAGTTTTTAAAATCTTAGTTTAAAGTAGTTTAAACCCTGATTTTTGAAGAAATTTCCGTAACTACTTGGTAATTAGATAAATGAATTGTATCTTTGCCGAACCAAAAATATTTGTTCACAAAAAAAAGGAGGAAGATGCTAAAGAAACACCTCATTCTATGCACAGTAATTTTAACATTATTGGTCATAGCAAAAGTGTTTGCTTACACACTACCAGAAGTAAAAACAAGTCAAAAAAACACCACTACCACCACCATAATTGAAGAAGCTGAAGAGCCAGCATTTACCTTAGCTCAACTAGAATTTGCACAAGAGACATTGCCCTTAGGTGATACTCGAATTAACGGTAAAATGAAGAGAGTTTTAGCTTCATACGGTTATCAAAATTTGCAAACCAATCGTTTACATCGCAAAGCTGCAGAATGGTTTCCAATTATTGAACCTATTTTAGCTGCTTACGGAATTCCGAACGATTTTAAATACATGCCCTTAGTAGAATCTGGATTGCAAGGAGGTACTTCGCCAAAAGGTGCAAGCGGATATTGGCAATTTATGCCAGGTACTGCTCGTATGTATGGCTTAAAAGTAAATAGTAAAGTAGATGAGCGTAAAAACTTAAAAAAATCTACCATTGCTGCCTGTAAGTACATTAAAGAGCTTTATGGCATATTTGATAGCTGGACACTGGTTGCAGCAGCTTATAATGTTGGTGATGGCCACATGAAAAAGCAGATCAATAAACAAAATCAAGATAATTATTTCAAAATGAAACTGAACCGTGAAACAGGTGGATATGTTTACAAACTCATTTCAATGAAAGAAATTCTAGAAAATCCTACACGTAATGGTTATAAAACCCAAAAGGCACTCGTGGCTTATACGGAAACGCCAACCAAAACGGTAGAATAATATTTTTTGACTTCACAATGCAAAGCCATTCGCATCTAGCGGATGGCTTTTTTTCGTCAAAAGCTTGTCGTCCTGACGAAGGAAGGATCTCAAAAAACAAGTTTTAATGGAGTAGTGGATTCTTCGCTTTGCTCAGAATGACAAAACGTTATTAAGAGTAATGAGCTTTTTTCCTATTTTAGCCACCATGTCATTGCAAAAACTCCGGGTAATAGCTGTAATTAAACAACCAACTGAGGTTATACAAATTAATTTCGAAACTTTAGATGGTGCTAAGCTAAACTATCTAGCTGGCCAGTTTATTACATTGGTTTTTCAGGTAAATGAAAAGGAGCTAAGGCGATCTTATTCTTTTTGCAGTTCGCCAGCTATTGATGAGCCTATTTCCATTGCTGTGAAATTGGTTGAGAATGGAGAGATTTCTAGGTTTATGCATCATCAATTAACTGTAGGAGATATTGTTGAAATTGTTGAACCTAATGGCACGTTTATTTACCAAGCAGAAAAGGAAATTGAACGGACAGTTTTTCTTTTTGGTGCAGGTGTTGGCATTACACCACTTTTTTCTATTCTAAAAACAGCATTACTAACTGAAATTCATTCGAAAATTATATTGATTTATAGCAGTCGCTCTGCTGATGATACCCTGTTTCTAGAAGAGATAGCTGCTTGGCAGGTTTCTTATCCCGATAGGTTAACAGTCATACACTTGTTTAGCAACTCAAAAAATTTGATGCGGGCAAGGTTAAATGGTTTTTTAATCAACCAGTTGGTTAAAGAAAATATGGCATTTGATAAAAATGATGCTTTGTTTTGCATCTGCGGTCCTTATGATTATATGGATGTTTGCAGGATTACCTTGTTAGGTGCTGGATTTAAAACAGATCAGGTTAAAAAGGAAGTTTTTGTAGCGCCAGAGGATGAGCTAGATGAAGACGATACAACTGAAAAAGTGGTCGATAAAAATACCTATTCTGTGATTTTACATTTTCGAGGAAATGAACATCATTTATCCATTCCTTGGCCTAAAAGGATTTTAGAAGTGGCGCTAGCCAGCAAAATCAATTTACCTTATAGTTGCAGTGGTGGCGTTTGTAGCACATGTACGGCTACTTGTGTTACTGGCGGAGTAAGAATGGATTATAATGAGGTTTTAACAGATGATGAAGTTGCCAAAGGAAGGGTTTTGGTTTGTACTGGGCATCCAACGGAAAATGGAACTACAATAACTTGGGAGTAATTAAGAAAATAGAAACCAAGGCTTGTCATTCCGAGGTACGAGGAATCTCAAGTACGAATATCCAAATAGAGATTCTTCACTGCGTTCAAAATGACAAAGCTAAATAATTGATATTTTACGCTAATTCATTGAGGCCATTTTCTGGATGCTCAACCAACATGTTTGTATGAATAATAACAAATCTATGTGCCTATGTGGTAAAGACTAAATACGTCTCTCAGGTAAAGGCACAAACTCAGTCTCTCCAAGTACTTTATCAAATTCTTGATTAATCCATTTGGTTTTGGCTTCTTCAATTAACTCTTTACTCGTCGCAACAAAATTCCAGTAGATAAATCTTTCTTCAGGAAAAGCTTCGCCACCAAAAATATAAATGGTAGTATTGGCTTGCATGGTAAACTCACAAAGTGAACTGTCTTTAGCGACTAATAATTGTTTAGGTTCGAAAGTATTGCCTTCGTTCTCAATTGCACCTTCTAAAATGTAAATGCCACTTTCTCCAAATAAGTGTTCGCCAATTTTAACAGTGGTTTCGGCATCGCTTTTCAGCTCTAACAAATACATAGGGCTATAAACCGGAATTGGAGATTTTTTTCCAAAAGCTTCTCCAGCTATCAATTTAAATTGAACGCCATTTTCTTCCCAGCTTGGTAATTGGTCTGCATCTGCATGGTAAAATTCTGGTTTCATCTGCTCTAAATCTTTAGGCAAGGCAACCCAAATTTGTAGGCCATGTAGTAACTTATCAGAATGTCTCAGGTATTCTGGTGTGCGCTCAGAGTGAACGATACCGTTTCCAGCAGTCATCCAGTTTACCTGACCAGGTTTAATTTCTATCTCAGTGCCTAAACTATCTTTGTGCATAATACTGCCTTCAAATAGATAAGTTAAGGTAGATAAACCAATGTGTGGATGCGGTGGAACATCTAAATTTTCATGGTCGCTTAATAAAGCGGGTCCCATGTGGTCGATAAAAGAAAAAGGGCCAACCATTCTTTTTTCGCGAAATGGCAATAACCTACCAACCATAAAATTACCAATGTTGCTTGGCCTTTCTTCAATAATATGCTGAATATTCGACATGGGATTTTTTATTTAAAGATAATAATTTGGTTTGTAATAATCTATATCGTAATATTGCAATATTAAAATATAGAACATGGGCGCTTCAAAAACAGAGCATTTTACTGCTAAGCAAAATGAGATTGCATCAATCATGAAAGCATTGGGTCATCCCGCTAGGATAGCCATTATTGATTATTTGCTAAAAGTTGATGCCTGTATTTGTGGGGATATTGTAAATGAATTGCCATTGGCACAACCAACTGTATCTCAGCATTTGAAAGAGTTAAAAAATGCTGGGTTAATTAAAGGGAACATAGAGGGCAACGCCATCTGTTATTGTATTGATGAAGAAACATTCTCAAAATTTCAAAATTTCCTCTCGGAAGTATTTGGAAAAATTGAACGTAGAAAAAATAATTGTTGTTAAATCTAAACCTAAAAGCAAATGAACTTATCAGAAATTAAAAACCTTTTAAAGACAGTTGAAGCTGTAAATTTTAAATTAGAGGATGGTACAATGGTGCCAGAACATTTCCATGTAACTGAAGTGGGTGTGGTGAGCAAACATTTTATTGATTGTGGTGGTGTGGTTAGAAAAGAGAACAAAGCGAACTTTCAATTATGGGATGCGAATGATTTCGAACATCGTTTAAAACCAGGTAAATTATTAAACATCATTGATCTTTCGGAAAAGGTTTTAGGTTTAGAAGATTTAGAAATTGAGGTGGAATACCAAAGTAATACGATTGGTAAATACAGCTTAGCTTTTGATGGAAAAGACTTTGTTTTACTGAACATGCAAACCGCTTGTTTAGCAAGTGATGCTTGCGGAATACCCGTTGAAAAACAAAAAGTAAAACTAGGTCAATTGCCAATCGCAAATGCTTGTACGCCAGGGGGAGGATGTTGCTAAGAAGCCTTTCCCTGTAAAAGCTGGGGTGGGTAGCTAACTACAATCATTCCTGTCCACAAGAGAGTGGATTAAAAGAGAGTGGTTATAAATCAATTAACAAGAGTTAGAAAAAAATCAAACAATGAAAAAAGTATTAGTGCTATGTACAGGGAACAGTTGCCGTAGTCAAATTGCTGAAGGTTATTTAAAACATTTTGCTAATGGAAATGCAGAAATTTATAGTGCGGGCATTGAAACACACGGTGTAAATCCAAAAGCTATTGCAACAATGGCAGAAGATGGTATTGATATTGCAAATCACACTTCAAACAATATTGATGAATATACAAACATTGGTTTTGATTACGTAATTACTGTTTGCGATAATGCTAAGGAAAATTGTCCTTATTTTCCAACTAAAGCAATAAAACTGCATTATAATTTTCCTGATCCGGCAAAAGCAAAAGGGACAGAAGAAGAAATTAAAGCAGAATTTGCAAGCGTAAGAAACATGATTAAATCTTATTGCGAAAATTTTGTAAAGGAATATTTGACTCAATAGAATGTCTGCAAATAATTGTGCTCCAATAGCTGAGCGTAAAAAACTTGGCTTTTTAGATCGTTTTTTAACGCTTTGGATATTTTTAGCTATGGCTATTGGCGTAAGTGTAGGTTTCTTTTTGCCATCGTCAGCTACTTTTATCAATTCTTTTTCAAACCGAACAACAAATATACCCTTGGCTATCGGATTGATATTGATGATGTATCCGCCTTTGGCTAAGGTTAAATATGAAAACTTAGGACAGGTATTTAAAGACGCTAAAGTATTAACTACTTCTTTGGTTTTAAACTGGGTGGTTGGGCCAATTTTAATGTTCTTTTTGGCCATTACTTTTTTGCAAGATTACCCTGAGTATATGGTAGGCTTGATTTTAATCGGTTTAGCCCGTTGTATTGCTATGGTGGTAGTTTGGAATGAGTTAGCAGAAGGGAATAGAGCGTATGCCGCGGGTTTAATAGCCATAAATAGTATTTTTCAAGTTTTATTTTATAGCATTTTTGCCTACATTTTTATTACATTTTTACCACCATTTTTTGGCTTAGAAGGATTAGCAGTTGATACATCGATTGGGCAAATTGCCGAAAGTGTAGGTATTTATTTGGGTATTCCATTTGCCATGGGTATTGTTAGTCGTATGGTATTAATTAAGCTAAAAGGAGAAGCATGGTTTAATAACAAATTTGCTCCTTTTATATCTCCAATCACTTTAATTGCTTTGCTTTTTACTATTGTAATTATGTTTAGCTTAAAAGGAGAACTCATAGTTCAAATCCCAATGGATGTAATTAGAATTGCCATCCCATTAATTCTTTATTTTGCTATTATGTTTGTGCTTAGTTTTTTCGCAGGGCGATATTTTGGAGCAGATTATTCAAAAAGTACCGCAATCGCTTTTACCGCAACAGGCAATAATTTCGAATTAGCAATAGCCGTAGCCATTGGCGTTTTTGGCATAAACTCCGGACAAGCATTTGCAGGTGTAATTGGTCCCCTTGTAGAAGTACCCGCTCTAATTGCGTTAGTTAATGTAGCTTTTTGGTTTAGAAAGCGATATTTTGTTAGAGATTAACTCCAGAGTAGAATACATTTTCTAGCTTTGCTTAAATCATGCCTACGAAAATGAAAAACTACCTCAACCTTTTCGATTTTTCTCAAAAAGTAAATTATAAGACCGAAATCTTAGCTGGACTAACCGTTGCGATGACCATGATTCCAGAATCACTTTCATTTGCAATTCTGGCTGGTTTTCCTCCGTTGGCAGGTTTGTATGCCGCTTTTATTATGGGCTTGGTTACAGCTATTTTTGGTGGCCGACCAGGTTTGGTTTCTGGTGGGGCAGGAGCAACAGTAATTGTTTTGATTGCATTAATGAAATCAAATGGTATAGAATATGTTTTTGCAGCAGTTGCTTTGGCAGGAGTTATTCAAATTTTAGTTGGAATTTTTAAGTTTGGCAAATTCATCCGGTTAGTACCACAACCTGTAATGTTTGGCTTTGTAAATGGTTTGGCGATTGTGATTTTTATGTCGCAGATTAGCCAATTTAAAGTACAGGGAACAGAAACTTGGTTATCAGGCACTCCTTTATATATTATGCTGGGATTGGTTGCGCTAACAATAGCTATTGTAGTAGGCTTTCCGAAAATTACCAAAGCAATTCCAGCTTCGTTGGTTGCTATCATCGTGGTTTTTGCTATTGTAATGGGCTTTGGCATTCAGACTAAAACCGTTAGTGATATTGCTTCAGTGGCTGGTGGATTTCCTCCATTTCATGTGCCGAATATTCCATTCAATTTAGAAGCTTTGAAAATTATTTTCCCTTATGCTCTAATTATGGCATCTGTAGGTTTAACGGAGGGTTTATTAACCTTAAACTTAGTTGATGAAATTACCGCAACTAAAGGAAACGGCAACAGAGAATGTATTGCGCAAGGCAGTGCCAATATTTTAAACGGCTTTTTCTTTGGCATGGGTGGTTGCCCAATGATTGCACAAACTTTAGTTAATCTTTCGGCAGGTTCTAGAGCTCGTTTATCAGGGATAATCGCTGCAATTACCATTTTAATCATCATTTTGGTAGGAGCACCTGTAATTGGAAAACTACCCATGGCCGCTTTGGTTGGGGTTATGATAATGGTGGCTATCGGAACTTTCGAATGGGCAAGTTTTAAAATCATTAACAAAATGCCAAAGCACGATATCTTTGTAGGTATTTTGGTTGCCGCAATTACCGTTTTACTCCATAACTTGGCATTGGCTGTTTTAATTGGGGTAATTGTTTCTGCATTGGTATTTGCATGGGAAAGTGCCAAACGTATTAGAGCCAGAAAATATGTAGATGAAAACGGCGTGAAACATTATGAAATATTTGGACCGCTGTTTTTTGGTTCAACCACTGCTTTTGCAGAAAAATTTGACGTTCAAGATGATCCCTCAGAAATTGTAATTGATTTTAAGGAAAGTAGAATTAATGACATGAGTGCCATTGATGCCGTACATAAAATTACAGAGCGATATGCAAAATTAAATAAGACAGTTCGGCTGCGTCATTTAAGTGCAGATAGTAAAGAGCTATTGCAAAATGCCCATGGCGTTATCGAGGTAAATATTTTGGAAGACCCAACTTACAGAGTAATGGCCTCTCCCCGTTAACATTTTTTTTCATAGAGAATTTGGTGGAAACTTTTTCCAGAAAAAGCTACCAATATTTAGTTTTATTTTTGCTCTATGCCGCAAGGCATCAAACTTTTGAAGCATCAAAAGTATGCAAAAATGCTTGTCAATCCCTTAGGTGCCTTTTCGCAGGCCTTCGCTCATAAAAAAAACAGCGGCACTTCGTTTTGTTCGTATGTAATAAATTAAAGTTTCTGCTTAACCTGAACACAAAACCACTGCGTGTTAGGTTTGGCAGTGCTGCTTGCTCTATTATACTTCTGTTTTTTTGATTTGGCGGGCACTTGGGATTGACGGTCGCTCGTGGCGAAGAATAGTGATTTATTGAAGGAACTTAGCAAACTGCAAAAAGATATGGTTAGGAAAAAAAAATGTTTGCGTATAAAGCAAAGAGAAGGGGTACTTAAGAATGTGCTTTTTTATAATGCAAAAAAAAACGCCCAATTTATTGAGCGTTTTGTTATGCAACCTTGTCTCCCCATCTCCTTTGGAGAGGGGGTTAGGGGGTGAGGACCAACCCAGGCACTTCAACCATTTCGTTTACGTCAGCTTGGTAATCTACACCAGCCACATCAAAACCAAATAAGTTCAAGAAATCAGTCTTATAACCAGCTAAATCGCCTGTAGTAGGTAAAGTTTCAGTATCTGCGTTTTTCCAAAGTTCAGCAACTTTAGCTTGCACATCAGGCCTCATTTCCCAATCGTCAATTCTAATTCTGCCTTTTTCGTCTACTGGAACCACATCTCCAGCATATAATCTATCCGCATATAAACGCTGAATTTGTTCGATACAACCTTCGTGGATGCCTTCTTCCTTCATGATTTTATACAAGTAAGAAATATATAAAGGGATAACTGGAATGGCCGAACTCGCTTGGGTAACCAACGCTTTATTTACCGAAACATAAGCTTTACCATTTACCTCAGTTAATTTATCGGTAATGGTAAATGCTGTCGCCTCTAGATGATCTTTTGCTCTACCTATTGTTCCTTTACGGTAAACAGCTTCGGTTACAGCAGGGCCGATGTATGAATAAGCAACAGTTGTAAAACCATCTGCTAATAAATTTTCTGCTTTTAAAGCATCAATCCACATTGCCCAATCTTCGCCACCCATTACGGCAACTGTATTTTCAATTTCTTCTTCATTAGCAGGCTCGATAGTTACGGTAGAAACTATTCCTGTATGGAAATCTACTGTTTTATCAGAAAATGTTCCGCCAATTGGTTTTAAAACCGAACGATGTGTAACACCAGTTTTAGGATTAGTTCTAACAGGAGATGCCAAACTGTAAATAATTAAATCAATCTGACCTAAATCGGCTTTAATCAAGTCTATGGTTTGTTGTTTTACTTCATCAGAAAACGCATCACCATTAATGCTTTTTGCATATAAACCTGCTTTAGCAGCTTCAGTTTCGAAAGCTGCGGTATTGTACCAACCTGGTGATGCTGTTTTGCCTTCTTTAGGTGGTTTTTCGAAATAAACACCAATTGTTGCCGCATCAGCGCCAAATGCACTTGTAATTCTCGATGCTAAGCCGAAGCCTGTTGATGCACCAATTACCAAAACTTTTTTCGGTCCGTCAATCGGTCCTTTAGATTTAATATAGTTAATTTGATTAATTACGTTTTGCTCACAGCCTTTCGGATGTGCAGTTAAACATATAAATCCTCGCATTCTAGGTTCAATAATCATATTTTTCTTGCTAGTCCTTAAATATACGTGGTTTTTGTTGACCACGTTTTCAAATCAAAACTATCCTTATTTTCTTTCCATTCCAAATTTTGTTTGTTTATTGATCTTGTTGGGTCAATTGTTTATCAGTTCATTTGTGTCATTGGTTCACTCGTAAACCTATTTTAATCTATCGGTTGGTGTTACACCGACCGAAATTTGAAGGATTAGAAAAGCAAGGACAGTAGTTTATAGGATAAAACAGTCCCGCCCTCGCTTCAATCCTTTTGTTTTGGCGTCATTTCGACTGCAAGGAGAAATTTGTAAGATCGTACCATTACATTAAGAGACTACGTTAAGCAAAACAAAAAGTAGTTCCGCTAAGTCGGGTTTAGCTAACAGCGGCTTTTGCAATTATTGAGGGTTGCATAGTGCATTAAAATATTTCAACTGTTCCGTCGGCTAAAGCCGACGGCAATGAAAATCTGGCTAAGACAATCGCAATTAATATATCGAGTTGGGTTTTAAAATCTCGCATAGTAAATTATTTAGTTTTTACTTCATTGCCGTTGGCTAAAGCCAATGGATTTATGAAAAATATCAATCGGCTTTAACAAAAACTTTGAAACTTCGCCAGTTTCCAACATACACTTGCTTCGTTTTTAAACCTGCTGCCGGGCGGGATGGAAGCGGCATACTATTGCTGTTCTTCACAGCAAAAGATATAGCGTACAGCCCGACTGCATTTCCCGAAAAGCACTGCAGCACCTTTTCAAATAAAAAACAAATAAAATTCTACAATGTTACACTCACAAAAATCAATTTTTAGCCTCGCTAAGAATGACAAGAAAACAACATTTTAACTATTGGATATCAATAGCTTTTCTCCTTTAAAATCGTTATTTTTGCAGGCTGTTTTTTAATACCGAGAACAAAGAAATTTATGAGCGAAAAGAACATTGACCTGGGCGAACAAAAAGATGTAGAAGTGTATGGTGCCAGGGTGCATAATCTTAAAAATATTGATGTTAGTTTCCCTCGAAACAAACTCGTTGTAATTACGGGTTTAAGTGGTAGTGGCAAATCATCTTTGGCTTTTGATACCATTTATGCAGAAGGCCAACGCCGTTATATGGAAACATTTAGCGCCTATTCTCGCCAGTTTATGGGCGGCATGGAACGCCCAGATGTAGATAAAGTTTCGGGGTTAAGTCCGGTTATTGCCATTGAGCAAAAAACCACGAGTAAAAACCCTCGCTCTACGGTTGGAACCATTACCGAAATCTACGATTTTATGCGTTTGCTTTTTGCCCGTACAGCCGATGCTTTCTCTTATAATACCGGAGAGAAAATGGAGCGCATGAGCGAAGACCAAATCCTAAAAAACATCTACAGTAAATTTAATGCCATGCCAGTAAATATTCTGGCGCCTGTGGTAAAAGGTAGAAAGGGACATTACCGCGAATTGTTTGAGCAAATTCGTAAGCAAGGTTATGTGAAGGTTCGTGTAGATGGAGAGATAAAAGACCTAACTGCCAAAATGCAGGTAGACCGTTATAAAATCCACGATATTGAGATTGTTGTTGATCGATTAATCATCGACGAGAAAGACCATAAACGCTTATTGGATAGCATACAAACTGCCATGCGTTTAGGTAAAGGAATTATTAAAATTAGCGATAAGGATAACAATGTTGCCCATTTTAGTAAATTTTTAATGTGCCCAACTACGGGAATTTCTTACGATGAACCACAACCAAATAGTTTCTCCTTTAATTCACCTTATGGCGCTTGCGAACGTTGCGATGGTTTGGGATATATCTTTGTGGTTGATAAGGAATCGGTAATGCCAAATATGAAGTTGAGCATTATTAATGGTGGTTTGGCTCCTCTTGGCGAATATCGTGATGTTTGGATGTTCCAAGTATTGAAAGCATTAGGTAAAAAATATAATTTTTCGCTTTCTACACCTTTGGAGAAATTGGGAGATGAAAATATTGATATTATTTTAAACGGTACACACGAATTGTTAAGTGTAGCGGTTGAATATAATAAATGGAACGTTCAGAATTATCAAATTACTTTTGATGGCATTATCAAGTTGCTAGAAGAGCAGCAAGATAAAAGAAGTGATACAGAAAATGCCAATGATATGGACACTTTCCGCAAGTTAAAAACTTGCCCTGAATGCCATGGAGCTCGTTTGAAAAAGGAAAGTTTGCATTTTAAAGTTGATGGGAAAAATATCTCTGAACTAGCAATGCTTGATATTTTATCTTTACAAACTTGGTTTACAGATGTTGAAGAACGTTTAAACGAGCGTCAGAATGTTATTGCGAAAGAGATTTTAAAGGAGATTAGAGCTCGTATCGGTTTCTTAACAGATGTTGGTTTAACTTATTTAGCATTAGATAGAACTGCTCGTACGCTATCTGGTGGTGAGGCACAACGTATTCGTTTGGCTACGCAAATTGGTTCGCAGTTGATGAATGTAATGTACATTTTAGATGAGCCAAGTATTGGCTTGCACCAACGAGATAACGAGCGGTTAATTGGTGCTTTAAAAAACCTCCGCGATTTAGGGAATACTGTTTTGGTGGTAGAACACGATAAGGATATGATTTTAGAAGCCGACCATGTGATAGATGTTGGTCCGGCGGCGGGTGTACATGGCGGACAAATTGTGGCGCAAGGCACACCAGCAGAAATTCTAAAATCGGGAACTTTAACCGCTTCTTATTTAAATGGCGAAAAAGGAATCATTGTTCCTAAAAAGCGTAGAAAAGGGAATGGGCATAAATTGTCTATCATTAAAGCAACTGGACATAATTTAAAATCAGTTTCAGTAGATTTTCCTTTGGGTAAATTTATTGCAGTTACAGGGGTTTCAGGTAGTGGTAAATCGAGTTTAATTACCGAAACTTTATATCCAATATTAAATCATCATTTTTTTAGGGCGAAAAAACATCCACTTCCTTACGAGAAAATTAATGGTTTAAAAGAAATTGATAAGGTAATTGAGATTGACCAAGCACCAATTGGGCGTACACCGAGGTCAAACCCATCAACCTATACTGGAGTCTTCTCAGATATTAGAAATCTGTTTGTCTTATTACCAGAAGCGAAAATTAGAGGCTACAAGCCAGGTCGTTTCTCGTTTAACGTAAAAGGTGGTCGTTGTGAGACTTGTCAAGGTGCGGGGATGAAAGTGATTGAAATGAATTTCTTGCCAGATGTTGCCGTTCCGTGTGAAGAATGCGGTGGCAGAAGATACAATCGTGAAACATTAGAAGTACGTTATAGAGGAAAATCGATCAGTGATGTGTTGGATATGAGTATTGAAGAAGCTTGTGTTTTCTTTGAGCACATGCCAGCAATTTATCGTAAAATTAAAACTTTAAATGATGTTGGTTTAGGTTATATTCGTTTGGGGCAATCATCTACAACGTTATCTGGTGGTGAAGCGCAACGTGTGAAATTGGCAACCGAGCTTTCTAAAAAAGATACAGGTAAAACCTTCTATATTTTAGATGAACCTACCACTGGTTTGCATTTTGAAGATATCAATGTTTTGTTAGGTGTGTTAAATGAATTGGTTGAGAAAGGGAATACTGTTTTGGTAATCGAGCATAATTTAGATGTGGTTAAAGTAGCCGATTGGGTAATTGATTTAGGTACAGAAGGTGGAGCAGGCGGCGGTCAAATTATCTTCGAAGGTACGCCAGAAGGCTTAATCCAAAATCCGATTAGTTTAACCGGTAAGTTTTTGAAGAAGGAGATGGAAGGGTAGCAGATTCGTAGTCATTGCGAGCAAAGCGAAGCAATCTTAAAGCGATAGATTTTTACAACACTTATTCTGGTTCGAGCTTTTAGCTCGGACCTTTTTTAATTTATGTTGTTTTTATTAATATGAGCCACAACCTCATAATGGCAAATGGAATTAGGGCAGCCATCCTGATTCAAATTTATTGATATATTTTTTGAGTTCGTCACATCGGTTAACACCATCTAGATCTGTGCATATAATTTTTATATTCTCAAAGTCTGTTGCCTCAGGTAAACAAGTTACAAAAAAGCATTGCCAAAAAGTTTTTGCTAATGTCTCCTCATTGTGCCAAGTGGTCATTACTTCGATTGCGTTGTGTCTTTCCATCATTTCCATAATGCTAATAGTTTCGTCAAAATGGTCGTGAAGTTTTTCTCCTAATTGACCGTGTCCTTTAAATTCTAAAATATTTCTTGAAATGGAAGTTCTTACGAACTTGTCAAATTGATCTGTGTCAAATTGATTGTTAGCAATAGCTAGGCAAATCCAATCCTTATCAGGGAGTTGGTCATCAAACTGGTCATAGTTTAACCAGAAAATTTGTCTGTCAAAATATTTTCCTATTAAATTCACGCTTTTTTATGTCACTCGTTCAAATATATGTGAATTTTAAAACTATATAGTTATACGAAACGACTATTAATCTAAACAAAAAAGCCATTCCAGTTCGCTGGAATGGCTTTCATTTTTTTGCCCAATATTAATAATCAGTAGGCTGATTATTATTGAACAACTGCACATCTCTGGTGTTTTTCTGCACTGCAATGGCACCAAATAAAGCAAGCAGGAATCCAAAGGCATAGAATCCCTTCTCGCTGGGCAGCAAATCTGCATTCCATAACCCAATAATCAACAGAGTGATGGTTAAAAGGGTAGCGAACCAACTAATACTGTAGTAAAGTTCTGTAACAGGAATATTTTCTATTTTATCACGTACTGCTTTTTGTAAAGATATTACAGCGAAAAGCCCAAACATCAATACTGTAAAATAATAACCTTTTTCGTTTAGTAGCATATCGGAGCGCCAAAGCCCTACAATAAAGCCAATCATGCCAATTCCAAGTGCTATCCATGCGGCTGCTATGAATGCGTTTGATGGTTTTTGATTCATCGTTTTCAATTTTGGTTAGCGATTTAATAATTGATATTGAGATGCTATGGTTTTTGAAATGTTACTAATTAAAACAAAAAGTTGTTGCATTGTATTTTATAAAGGAGTTTAACCTAACTTAGTTTTATGCAAAATTTACTAACTGCTTCCCAAATGCATGATGCCGATTTTTATACCATTCAGCACCAAAAAATTTCATCAACCAATTTAATGGAAAATGCAGCGAGAGCATTCGTAAAGGTGTTTTTGAAAGAAGTTTTAGATAAAAAGCTTAAAATTTCTATTTTTTGCGGACAAGGGAATAATGGTGGTGATGGTTTGGCAATCGCCAGACTTTTAGCTAAAGAGAATTATAAAAATCTGACTGTTTATTTAATTAATTTTCCTGATAAACATAGTGATGACTATACGCATAATCTAAAGAAATTACAGCAAACTAAAATCCCTATTATTGCAATTACCAAGCTTGACGAACTCAAAAATGTAACCCATAATGTTATAATTGACGCAGTTTTGGGTTCTGGTTTAAACAAACCTTTACAAGGCAATTATTTAGGTTTAGCACAGCTGATGAATAACCTAAATGCAAAAATAATTGCTGTTGATGTTCCCACTGGATTTAATACCGAATGTGAGATTCAAACTGATTATAATGGTGTAAAAGCTGATTTGGTGATTTGTTTTCAGCTACCGAAGATTAACTTTTTTTTTCCAGAATCTGCAAAAGCTTTAGCTAGATTTAAAGTTGTAAAAATTGGTTTGGATGAAGGTTTTATAGCAAAACAGACTAGTTTTTGGAAACTTACGACAAAGAACGACATTAAAAAAATAATTAAGCCGAGAGCTAATTTTACGCATAAAGGAACTTATGGACATGTTTTAATTGTTGCAGGAAATGAGAATACGATGGGCGCTGCCTTGTTAGCGGCAAGCGCTTGTTTACATAGTGGTACTGGTTTAACAACAGTTTGTTTGCCACAAAGTGGATTGATAGCTTTAAATACTTCATTGCCAGAAGTAATGGCTTTGCCAAGACATGAGAATTTAGATGTAAAAACTTTTGAAAAATTTAGTGTCATTGCAATTGGTCCAGGTTTGGGAGTAGAACCAGAGAACGAAAACTTGCTCAAAAAATTAATCAACTTGCAAAAACCTATGGTAATTGATGCAGATGGATTGACAATTTTAAGCAACAATAAAGACTTGCTTTCAAAATTACCTGCAAATACAATTCTTACACCACACCTGAAAGAATTTGATCGCTTATTTGGCGAACATGAAAATTGGTGGCAAAGAATTGAGACTGCAAGAGAAAAAGCCCAGAAATTAAGTATAATAATTATTCTAAAAAATCAATATACATTTATCTGTTTGCCCAATGGCGATATTTTTATCAATCCAACAGGCAATGCTGCTATGGCAAGTGGTGGCATGGGCGACGTGTTGACAGGAACTTTAACTTCCGTTTTGGCCCAATCATATACTGCTAAAGAAGCTGCAATATTGGGCGTTTATTTACATAGTAAAGCAGGAGATGATTTAGCGAAAAAACGTTTTGCAGTTACCGCATCGCAAGTGGCATTACAAATTCCAAAAACAATGAAGAAATTTGTAACTACAGATAAAAAGAATTATCACAGATAAACAAATCATCATTTTATAAATTTGCAGGAAACCTGAGTGTATTGCATAGCCTTTATTTTATAGACCTGATAGCAGTGACATCCTCCGATCCGAAAGCTATCGGATCTTCATCGAGGATACAGCGTATAGCTCCAAAGGAGTCCCTTTGGGGCAGGACTGACATTAATAACAGCACTAATTTGCTCTTAAAAAAATTAGATTAAACTAAAGATCCTTTGAATACACTACCGATTAAAATCGGCGAACGTCAGGATGACAATGCTAGATACTTACACCACCCATTACCACCATTTTCTCCATGGTTGGGTTAACGCTACCACCCATTGGTTCGATAGTTACAGCAAATGCTTGTGCTTTTTGGATGGTTTCCATCTGTTTAACTGCTTCTTTGTCAGTCTGGCCAAATACACCTAAACTTACAGGTTTGCCATCAACCAAAGCCCACAACTGATATTCGTGTGCTTCATCAGTTTTTGGTAATTCCATAGCAGCATAATTGATCAAAATGTTTTTATTCGCTTTGTTCCAGTAAACAAACATTTTAGCATTAGGAGATGTAGGAACGCCGGCCAACTTCACAGTAGTCCATTCTTCACTTTCTGTCATGGCTATTCTGTTTTCCATTCCAGCTTTTTCGAACTCCAATTTAGAAACAGTAGTGGTAAATTTTTGTTGATCAGAACTTAAATTTGCAATTTGATCATTAGCTACATTTAGTTCCTTGTGAGCTGAAAATAATGCGCCCAGACTAATAGCCAATAAAATGCTACATGCAATTAAGGCATAACGTAGTTTTCTTACTGTACCCTCATTATTGCCTTCATAAAGAGGTATAATTTTAGGTTCGGCATTTGTTATTAATGGAGCTGTATTTTCGCTAAATTTATTTAAAATTTGCTCTTCCAGATAGGCTGATGGCACTATTGCATTTTCTTGTGCATAAGCTTCTAGAGCAATTTCTATAGCCGAAAGTTCTGCTTTTACCTCAGGGTATTTAGCAACCATAGCTTCAACTTCAATACATTCTTGCGCAGTTAATTGCCCTAAAACATAAAGTTCAAGTATGCCAGATTCGATATATGATTTTACTTCTTCCACTTCCACCTCAATTAAATTTTTTCCTCAATTCTAAAATAGCCATCCTAACACGTGTTTTCACGGTGCCTAAAGGTAAATTCAATTCCTCTGCTGCTTCCACATGCGTATAGCCTTTAAAATAGACCATATCTAACACATCTTTAAATTCGGGTTTTAATAAAGTAACCATTTCCTTTAAACCCAAAGTATCAGCATTAAAACTAACCTTTTTTTGCTCGTCAATGAAATCTACGTTATTTTCTATATCTTGGTTTTTGATCGAATTCTTAAAATCTTTAGAGCGTAGCTTATCTATCGATAAATTACGAGCAACATTCATCATCCAAGTAAATAAACGCCCTTTTGATGAGTCGTAACTACCTGCAGAATTCCATATTTTAATGAAAGTTTCTTGTAAAAGATCTTCAGCAACTTCTGTTTGCTGAATAATACGAGAGATTACACCCAATAAGGCGCCAGAATACATATCGTATAAAGCCTTTATTGCTATTGTGTCTTGCCTTTTAAGGGCATTCACCAATTCTTCTTCCGAGAGCGCTATTTTTTTTGTTGTTGCCAAGATTACTAATATACAGAAACTATAACAACACTAAACAAAAATTGTTTGTTATAACAAATTAGTTTTTAAAAATCAAAAAGATGTTTTTCTGCATGGTAAGATGAGCGTACCAACGGACCACTTTCTACATAGCGTAAACCTTTAGCCAAACCTATCTCTTTATACTTTGCAAATTGATCTGGATGTATCCAATCTACCACAGGATGATGATTTCTAGTTGGCTGTAAATATTGTCCCAAAGTTAAAATATGAACCCCATTAGCCACTAAATCATCCATAGATTCTAAAACATCGTCTTCAGTTTCACCTAAGCCAAGCATAATACCAGTTTTAGTTCTCAAACCAAATTCAGAAATTCTTTTTAAAGCCTCTAAACTTCTATCGTATTTAGCTTGGATACGCACTTGTTTGGTTAATCGGCGTACGGTTTCCACATTGTGGCTCATTACCTCTGGTCGCTCTTCTAAAACACGGTATAAATTATCCCACTGCCCTTTAAAATCAGGTATTAAAGTTTCTAACGTAGTTTCAGGACTTTCGCGTCTAATGGCTTGCAAAGTTTCTGCCCATATAATAGAACCGCCGTCTTTTAAATCATCACGGTCTACGGAAGTAATTACACAATGTTTTACGTTCATCAGTTTTACCGAATTGGCAATTCTATTTGGCTCATCAGTATCTACAGTTAAAGGTCTGCCTGTTGCAACCGCACAAAAAGAGCAAGAACGAGTACAAATATTTCCTAAGATCATGAACGTAGCCGTGCCAGCACCCCAACATTCACCCATATTAGGGCAATTTCCACTTTCGCAAATGGTATGCAACTTATGCGTGTCAACAAGACTTCGCACTTGTGCATATTCTTTACCAACGGGTAATTTTACCCTCAGCCAATCTGGTTTGCGAGGCTTGTCTGTAACGGCAGCAACTACAGGAAGTTCAATCATGCTACAAAGTTACGCAATCTTCAGCAATTGTTAAAAGGTTCAAATGTTGTGAGGTTGTAATGTTTTTAAAATAATTTGAAAGCAATTGCACTACTCATTTTAAAGGTAGCCCTTTTTTCCGCTGTATCTTTTTTGTTGAAGAAACAAAAAAGGATGCCGCTTCAATAAGGTTTAGATGAAAATTTTTGTGCTGCTATTGATAGGCAAAGTCTAAGCCGCAAACTCAAACTAATGCAAAGATATTATCTACTTAAGCAAACTTTTCGCCCAATTAATTAAATCACTTACTTTTTTCTTTAGCTCAGTTTTGCCTTTTTCAATAGTTTTGTCATTGGTATAGCTATTTTAGACCAATGAAGAAAAAATGTATCTTGTATTGCAAAAGATCTTATAGTAATTTTGGCAAATCTGTAGAAGGTATTTTGCCATAATCCAAATTTTCTGTTAGCTTTTGTCTGTCTATTTCAAGTAATTCAGCATCAGTTTCGGGATTCGAACATCCGCAAAGGATAAATAAGAATAGAATAAAAATTTTCCCTAGGTATTTCATGATTATTTCGTTGTAAGTTTAAAAAATCTGGGACGATTTTTATTTATAGTTCTCAAATATTAAAAATTGTTAACGATTGCGTAAGTTTTGCAACATAATATTAAAATAACTGTTGTTGTAACGAGTATTATCAGGCAAAACTATTAAATTTGCATCAAATCAAATATTATAATTATTTGACTTTTTTAAAGCTTCTTGGCATTGATTATGCTTTGATTGATGAAATTTATAGGTTTACTTTTTAGATAAAATGGCTAGAAAAAGAAAGACGGTTGTTGAAACCGACGCTGATGTGATTTTAATAGGAGCGGGTATCATGAGTGCCACTCTTGGATTACTTTTAAAAGAATTAGAGCCAGATTTAAGTATCGAAATTTACGAAAGATTAGATATTGCAGCTGCAGAAAGTTCTGATGCTTGGAACAATGCTGGTACTGGACACTCCGCTTTTTGCGAGTTAAACTACACGCCGCAAAAAAAAGATGGTTCTGTAGATGTTAATAAAGCGATACAAATTGCAGAATCTTTCGAAATCTCTAAACAATTTTGGACTTATTTAGTAGAGAAAGAAATTCTTTCAGATCCAAATCTATTCATCAAAAATATACCCCATTTAAGCTTCGTTTGGGGTAAAAAAAATGTAGAGTTTCTTAAAACTAGATTTGCAGCAATGCATCAATGCAATCTTTTCGAAGATATGCAATACACCGAAGATCCAACTACCATTTCAGAATGGATGCCTTTAGTTATGGAGGGCCGATCTAAAAAGGATAAGGTTGCTGCAACAAAAATGGATTTGGGAACTGATGTTAATTTTGGTTCTTTAACTCGCGAAATGTTTAGCTACCTAAGCAAACAATCTAATGTAAGTTTAAACTTTCATCACGAAATCCGTGAGCTGGACAAATTAGAATCAGGAGAGTGGAGCGTAAAGGTAAAAAACTTAGAAACAGGTAAGAAAACAAAACGAATTGCCAAATTTGTATTTATTGGTGCTGGTGGTGGCTCTTTGCCATTGTTAGAAAAATCTGATATTCCAGAAGGTAAGGGTTTTGGAGGTTTTCCAGTTAGCGGCCAATGGTTAAAATGTGTCAACGAAGAAGTTATTGCCCGCCATCATGCAAAAGTTTATGGCAAAGCAGCAGTTGGTGCACCACCCATGTCTGTGCCACATTTAGATACCCGTATCATCAATGGTAAACAAGCACTATTGTTTGGCCCTTATGCAGGTTTTTCTACTAAATTTTTGAAAAATGGCTCTTTCTTAGATCTGCCGCTGTCTATAAAATTCAATAATATCCGTCCAATGATTTCTGCCGGACTTAAAAATATTGATTTAACAAAATATTTGATTGAACAGGTTCGTCAATCACCAGAAGATAGATTTAAAGCCTTAAAAGAGTACTTGCCAAATGCAGATATTAAAGATTGGGAGCTGGAATACGCCGGACAAAGAGTGCAGGTAATTAAAAAGAAGGCAAGTGGTGGTGGTATTCTAGAGTTTGGAACCGAAGTAGTAAGTGCTGCAGATGGTTCTATTGCAGCTTTGTTAGGTGCTTCTCCAGGTGCATCAACCGCAGTATCAATTATGTTAGATTTATTAGACCGTTGCTTTAAAGATAAATTGCAAACTGCAGCGTGGCAAACAAAAATTAGAAGCATGATACCAACTTATGGCGAAAATTTGGCAGCTAATGATGAGTTGTGTAAAGAAACGAGAGCGCATACTTCAGCTACGCTTAAATTGAACAGCTTAGTAGAAATTAATAAGTAGTTCTGCTCAAAAATAAAAAAGCATCCATTTATTAATTGGATGCTTTTTTTATAAGTTATGCTGGGATAGTTGCTGCTATTTCTTCTGTAGAAATATCGCTGTGCGAAGAATCTAAAATACATTCTCCATCTTTAATGAGCAACATTTGCGGCGATTCGTGGTGAACCTGAAATGTTTCTGCAATTGCTGCGGAAATGTCTCTATGGCTAATCAAATCTAAAAAATATAATGGTGTACTAGCAGGAATGTCATCCCAACCCAATTCAAAATGCCTTTTTGCCATCGAGCTAATGGAGCAGCGGGTGCTATGTTTAAATATTACACTATAACCTGAAGCGTGTTTGATTGTGTTTACCTGTTCAATCTCAGTAATATTAATCCATTGCATTTTTATCTCTTTTTTCGTCCCTCTGGATAAGTGCTGTAAGCTGGGCAAAGCTTTTTAGAACAAGATTCTAATACAGCAATTGCACAAAAAACAGCTATTAATAGAATTGCTATTCTCTTCATGGTATTTAAATTTTACTATTGTTATAAATACCTAAATTACAATTTTTTATGAATAACAAATGGTTTTTTAAATTGTTGTAGAAAAGTGCGCCATTTTTAAGGCTGTAATTGCAGCCTCGTCTCCTTTATTGCCATGTTTACCACCTGCTCTGTCAATTGCTTGTTGTTCGTCATTTGTAGTTAAAACACCAAAAATTACTGGTTTGCTGTATTTTATACCCACATTTGTAATTCCGTTAGCTACTGCTTCACAAATAAAATCAAAGTGTTTGGTATCTCCCTGGATTACACAGCCTAAACAAATTACTGCATTGATATTTGTTTTTTTGTTTAAAACAATATCAGCTGCGCCAGATAGTTCAAAACTACCCGGTACTGGCATAGAAATAATGTTATCAGCTGCAACACCATGTTTAATTAGGGTGTCATAAGCACCTTGGTAAAGTGCGCCTGTAATCTTTGCATTCCACTCGGCAACTACAATAGCAAATTTATAGTCGGCTCCATTTGGAATAGTGGTGTGAGAGAAATCTGATAGATTTTTAAGATGTGATGCCATGGTACAAAGGTAAACTATATGTTGTAAAGTTGAGTTGTTGGAAGGTTTAAATGTTAATTTAGCGCAAAAAAAAGACCCTGCGTTAACAGAGTCTTTTAATTCCTATTTAGGAAAAATTATTTTACTTGAGCTTGTGCACGAGCAATGTAGGTATCAATCATTGCAGCTTCTTGGCTATCAGGGAACTGAGTTTTGATTTTTGTATAAGCTTCTTCTGCAGCTTTAAAATCTTTGAGGTTTTCGTTTACTAAACCTAATTTTTTAAGAAACATTGGAGAAGTGAATTTATTGCTGGCTTTATCAGCAGCTTTTTGATAATAAGTAGCCGCTTGTTTATAGTCTTTCAATTCGCTGTACGCATCACCTAACAAACCTAAAGCTAATGGATCTGCAACAGAGCTGCCAGTAGCAGTATATTTGCCTAAAGCTTCGGTTGCTTTTTTGTATTCACCTTTACGTAAGTATATGCCACCTAAATATAAGTTAGCTAAGTTAGCAGATTTAGTATTGTCAAATTCTTCAGCAATTTTCTCCAATCCTGGGTAACCACCTTCGCCATTAATTGCTTTATTAGCTAAAGAGTCTACACCTACATATTGCTCGGCTTTATACATTTGGCCAGCAGCTTCTTCAGCTCTGTTTGGCAAATACGAATAGAAATAATAAACAGCAATTGCTGCTAAAGCTAAAAGAGCAACAGCTATAAATAATAAGCTTTTACCGTTTTCTTCAAAAAAACCACCTTTTCTAATTGGTTGGTTAACGTTTTGATCTGTTGTAGACATTTATTTAAAAAATTGAGATTGCAAAAATACGTTTTTCAACGAAAGTATCAACCCCTTTTTTAACTATTTAATTAAACTTTAGTGAATTAGCAGACATAAAAAACGGTAACTTTGAACATATATACTATGTGGTTAAAAAACATTACCCTTCTTAATTTCAAAAACTATGCATCTGCAGAACTTAGTTTCTCTAAAACGGTTAACGCATTTGTAGGTAATAATGGTACTGGCAAGACAAATTTGCTGGATGCTATACATTATTTATGTCTGTGCAAGAGTTATTTTAACCCTATAGATAGCCAACAAATTAAAACCAATGAGGATATCTTTTTAGTACAGGGCGATTTTGACCGTAAAGAAAAAAATGAAAAAATTACTTGTGGTTTAAAGCGCAACCAGAAAAAACAGTTTAAAAGAAATAAGAAAGGATACGACAAGCTTGCAAACCATATTGGCCTATTCCCATTGGTAATGATTTCTCCTTATGATGTAAATCTGATAATGGATGGTAGTGAGGAACGACGCAAATTTATCGATAATGTAATCTCCCAGACCGATTCTAATTATTTAGATGAATTGATTATTTATAACAAACATCTTTTAAACAGAAATGCACTATTAAAACAAGTTGCTGCAACAAGAAAATTAGATGTTACTCTCCTGCAAATTTTAGATGAGCAACTTATCATTTCTGGAAACAGGATATTTAAGAAGAGAAAACAATTTCTACTAGATTTTATTCCGCTATTTAATACGCATTATAATTATATTTCCAATAATGCTGAGCAGGTTTCATTAATTTATCAATCTCAGTTAAATGAGCATAATTTTCAAGATCTTTTAACTCAATCTATTGAGAAAGATCGGGTTTTAGAAAGAACCACAACAGGTATACATAAAGATGAACTCCAATTTGCCATTGTTGATATGCCGCTTAAGAAATTTGGATCTCAAGGACAGCAAAAATCTTTTTTAATTGCTTTAAAATTAGCTCAGTATAGTTATCTGCAGAAGTTCAAAGGTTTTAAACCTTTACTTTTATTAGATGATATTTTTGATAAATTGGATGATTTACGTGTAAAAAAATTAATGGAGATGGTATCTCACCATGATTTCGGCCAAATATTTATTACCGATACTGGTAAACAAAGGGTGCTTTCGGTTTTTAACGAAATTAAAGTTGAAGTAACTTTGTTCGAAGTAGATAATGGAGTAATCAATCATGCGTAAACCAAACGATATCACCCTTAAAGAGGCAATTACAAAAATGTTAGCTGTTTATCGTCTTCGTGGTAAGTACGATGAAACTGGTATTGTTTCATTTTGGCCCGAACTAATGGGTACGGCAGTGGCTAATCGTACTACACAGATTTACGTAAGTAATGGAAAACTATTTGTTAGGATCGAATCGTCAGTTATCAAAAATGAACTTTTGATGGTACGTACTGGGATTATCCAAAAATTAAATGAAAAGGCGGGATCAAACGTAATTACAGAAATCATATTTCTCTAATACTAAATGTTGGTGAGGATAACATAAATAATAGTTCATATTCGCTATCCTCACCAAAGTTATAATTTTAGATACTAGCTCTTACCACCTCCAAAAACTTTAGAAATTAGCCAAATTATAAGTGCTAAAACTACAATTACTATAATAACGCCAGACCAAACGCCAGCTTTAAAAATTCCTTCTACCAATTCGCAACTGGTTAATGTGGTAGCAAACAAGGCAACTAATGCCAAAGGGATATATCTTCTCATTTTGTTTTTGATTTAATTTTAGAATAAACAGCATAAATCATCAATAGTTTTAAAATAAGAAGGCAAGCTAAGTTAATGTAAGATTGAGTAGGAGTGTAAAATAGCCGTTTGCAAAAAAAAACGCCTATCTTAAAAGACAGGCGTTTCTTATATTTACTCTGATTGCTTATTGCTCAATCTTAATTAATTCTACTTCAAAAATTAAAGTGCTAAAAGGAGGGATGCTTCCCGCTGCTCTACCACCGTAAGCTAAATCATAGGGGATAAAAAAGCGATACTTAGAGCCTTCTTGCATTAATTGCACACCTTCTGTCCAACCAGGGATAACTTGGCTCAAACCGAATGTAATAGGTTCGCCACGATCGTAAGAACTATCAAATTGAGTTCCATCTAATAAAGTGCCTTTGTAGTTTACGGTTACTCTATTTGTAGCGGCTGGTTTGGCACCTTCACCTTGCGTAATTACTTCGTACTGTAAGCCACTTGCCGTAGTTTTAATTCCGGCTTTCGTTTTATTTTGTGCTAAAAATGCAGCACCTTCATTAATTGTAGGCATATATTTTTGTTTTTCTAGTTCTTCATTCTTTTTGGCAATTGCTTCCCTTTCCTTGCCGAAACCTTCAAAAAGTGTTTCAATTGCTTGTTGGCATTGCTCTTGGGTTAATGTCGGATTAGCCCCAGCAAAAACGTCTCTAATTCCTTTATTTAAGAGTTCATAATTAATGGTAGATAACCCCCCCGATTTGAAACTACTAGCTACATTAATCCCTAAGGCATAACTTGCAGAATCTAAATTACTTTTAAAAACTGGAGCTTTAACTATCGGCTTTGCTATAGGTTTTGCAGCTGGTTTAGTTGCCGTAACAGGCTTTTTTCCGGGAGTGTTTTTACCTTTTACTTGGGCATTTGCGCTAAATCCTATTAGAGAAATCATAGCAGCGATACATATTTTCTTCATTATTAAATTTTAAAGGCGAAATATAAGTAAAAAAATAAGCACCTTAAAAAATAAGGTGCTCGCTATCATTTAAATGATGTTAATCTTAGAAACGCTCTGCAGCAGTAAAGAAAAAATCTCCTTCAATTGCAGCATTCTCATCAGAATCTGATCCGTGTACAGCATTAGCATCAATAGATTTAGCATATTTCTGACGGATAGTCCCTTCAGCAGCCTCAGCTGGGTTAGTAGCGCCAATTAAATTTCTGAAATCTTCAATTGCATTGTCTTTTTCTAAAATTGCAGCTACAATTGGTCCAGAAGACATAAAGCTTACTAAATCGTTATAAAAAGGACGTGCTTTATGTACAGCATAAAATTCGCCAGCAGTTTCTGCAGTTAATTTAGTGTATTTTAATGCAATGATTTTAAAACCTGCATTTGTAATATCGTTAATGATTGCTCCAATGTGCCCGTTTGCTACAGCATCAGGCTTAATCATGGTAAATGTTCTGTTAGTGCTCATCTCTATTTAATTGAAATTTTTTGCGAAAATACGGTTTCTTTATTTAATATTAAAGCTAGTTTAATAAAAGCTATCAATTAAAACTGAAATTCATTAGCTTTGCAAGCGCAAAAAATATATGGTATCAATTTCAGAATTAAAAACATTACTCGCTACGCCTCAGCAAATTGTAATTACAACGCATCATAAACCTGATGGCGATGCAATGGGTTCTTCTTTAGGGTTATATGCCTATTTAATTCAGAGAGGGCATCATGTTACTGTAATTACCCCGACAGATTACCCTGATTTTTTACATTGGTTGCCAAATAACTCTAATGTAATTATCTATACCGAACAGGGAGAAAAATCAATAGAATTGGTTAATCAAGCTGGATTGATTTTCTGTTGCGATTTTAACACTTTAAGCAGGATAAACGAATTAGGAGAGCATATTCGTAATGCAGAAGGGTTAAAGTTAATGATCGATCATCATTTAGAACCAGAAGATTTTGATGATTATCGCCATTGGAATATCAATGCATGCGCAGCAGCTCAGCTTGTTTATGATTTTATTGTAAATGAATTGAATGATGCAGAATTAATTAATAAAGATGTAGCTACTTGTTTATATACAGGGATTATGACAGACTCGGGCTCATTCCGTTTCCCATCTGCAACCTCAACAGTTTATCGCATAGCTGCAGATTTGATTGACCTTGGTGCAGAACACTGGCGCATCCATCAGTTGGTTTATGATAATGCCTCAGAGAACAGATTAAGGTTTTTAGGACATTGCTTGTCTAACAAATTAGAGATTTTAAGAGAGTTTAATACAGCAATTATTACAGTTACTGCAGAAGAACTTAAAAACTACGATATTGCTACAGGTGATACTGAAGGAATAGTAAATTATGCACTTTCTATAAACGGAATTAAACTTGCTGCATTTATTATTGAAAGAACTGATAAAGTTAAATTATCTTTGCGTTCTACTGGAGACTTTCCTGCCAATGAAATTTGTAAAAAATACTTTAACGGTGGTGGCCACAGAAATGCCGCAGGAGGTGCATCAGATAAAAATTTAAGTGATACCATTGCTGAGTTTAAAGCAATATTACCAGAATATAAAACCCAGTTATTACAATAGATAGATGATGATGAATTCGTCTATTAAAAATTAAAAAAACAATTAAAAAGATAATGAAAAAAAGTTTAGTAATTCTTTTAGCAGCAACATTAGGTTTGGCGGCTTGTCAAAATGAGAAAAAAGGACCTGGAGGTTTATTGTATACCATTCATGAGGATGCAGGAAAGCCAAAAATTAAAGAAGGTGACTTTGTAAAAGTGGATTTTATTTGGAAAAATGACAAAGATTCTATTATTAAAAGTACCTATGACATGCAATCTCCTCAGATATTTCCTGTAGGTAAAAAGCAGTATGCTGGAGATATGAATGATGTATTGTTCTTATTTGGTGAAGGTGATAGTGTTACTTTTAAAATTAACATCGATACTATGGTTAAATACACCAAACAACCAAAGCCAGATCAGTTAAAAAATGATAAATATTTAAACTATACTGTTAAAATTCATAAAGTATTTACTAAAAAAACAGGTGAAGCTGATTCTACATTCCAAAAAAGAGCTAATGATTTCTTTATGGCTGATGTAAAAGCTACTAATGATAAAAGAAAAAATAGCGAAGAAGCAGTAATCAAAAAATACATTGCTGATAACAAACTTGATGCAAAAACTACACCTAGCGGTTTAAGATATGTAATTACAGCTCCAGGTACAGGTGCAAAACCAGTAATGGGCGATACGGCAGTAGTTAACTATACTGGTAAATTTACTTTCAAGAAATCTGATGGCGAAGACAATGTTTTTGATACCAGTGTTGAAAGTATTGCTAAGAAAACAATGCCAGCTAATCCAATGGCAACATTCGGCCCAAGACCAATTCCATTAACTGAAGGTGTAGCAAAAGGTTTTGTAGAAGCATTAAAGTTAGTAGGTAAAGGTGGTAAAATTACAGCCATTATGCCTTCTAAATTAGGTTATGGCGAACAAGGTGGCGGTCCAATTGCTCCTTATAGCGTATTGGTATTTGATATCGAAATGACTGATATTAAAAAACCTGTAGCAGGTGCATTTCCTCCTCCAGTTGTAACAACACCTCCAACACCAGCTAATTAACTTAAAATATAATAAATCAATTGCCCTATTCTTAATTGGATAGGGCTTTTTTTGTATCCATATTTCGCGAATAGTAATAAATAACAAATACCTTTGTCTATGCTTTTAACCGATACCCACACCCATCTGTATTACGAAACCGATTTAGAGAGACAAGCTTTATTGATGGAACGTTGCTTTGCTTTAGATGTTAACAGACTTTTCTTGCCAAATGTGGATGTTAAATCTATCGAGATGATTGATAATTTGGTGAGAAAATATCCTGAAAATTGTTTCGCAATGGCGGGCTTGCATCCTTGTGATGTGAAAGAAGGTTATCAAGAGCAGCTATCTGTTATTTACAATAGTATACCTGATAGAAAGATATATGCTATAGGCGAAATTGGGATTGATTTATATTGGGATAAAACCACATTAGCTATACAACAAGATGCATTTAAACAGCAAATTAATTGGGCAAAGGATTTAAACTTACCATTTGTTATTCATTGTCGTGAAGCTTTTGACGAGACCTTTGAAGTTTTGGATGAAATGAAACACGATGGAATGAGAGGAATATTCCATTGTTTTACAGGAAATTCAGCACAAGCAAAAAGAGCAATTGATTTAGGGTTTTATTTGGGAATTGGCGGAGTAGTGACCTATAAAAAAGCTGGCTTAGATTTAGTATTGGCAGATATCGCAATAGAAAATATAGTACTTGAAACAGATTCTCCTTATTTGGCCCCAGTTCCTTATCGTGGTAAACCAAACGAGAGTAGCTATTTAATACATATCGCTCAAAAAGTGGCAGAGATTTACAACATCAGCTTAGAAGAAGTTGCCGAAATTACAACAGAGAATTCGAAGAAGATTTTTGGGGTTTAACATTCCAACATTTCAACTTTAAAACATTACAATACTCACAAATGACAAAAATACTCATTATCTACACTGGCGGTACAATTGGAATGGTAAACGATCCTAAAACAGGTACCTTAATTCCATTCGATTTTGAACAAATTCAAGAAAATGTTCCCGAGTTGGCTAGATTGGATTATCATTTATCAGTTCATTCATTTAATCCAATACTCGATTCATCTAATATGGATCCTTTAATTTGGAAAGAACTAGCAGAATTAATTGAAGAAAAATATGAAATTTTTGATGGGTTTGTAATTCTTCACGGTTCAGATACCATGTCATTTACTGCATCAGCATTGAGTTTTATGTTGCAAAATTTAGCGAAACCAGTAGTTTTAACCGGTTCTCAATTGCCTATCGGAGAAATTAGAACAGATGCCAAAGAGAATTTAATTACCGCATTAGAAATTGCAGCCACTAAAAAGGATGGTAAATCGATGGTGCCAGAAGTTTGTGTGTATTTCGATTACCAACTATTTAGAGGTAATCGTTCCATCAAAAATGACTCAGAAAAATTCGAAGCATTTACGTCACCGAATTATCCAATTTTAGCAGAAGCTGGTGTAAATTTAGATTTCTTTCCTAATTATATTCTCCCAATTCCAACAACAGCATTTAAGATTCATACCAACTTCAATTCAAATATTGGCGTGTTAAAAATGTATCCAGGTATTACAGAAAACGCAGTTAAAGCAATTACAGAATCTAACGTTAATGCAATTATTTTAGAAGCATTTGGATCTGGCAATACCACCACGGCAGATTGGTTTATTAAGTGTTTGCAAAATGCAATTGCAAATGATAAGATTGTTGTAGATATTTCGCAATGCAAAGGCGGATCGGTACAATTAGGTATGTACGAAACCAGTAGAAAACTACAACAAATGGGGATTTTAAGCGGTTACGATATGACTTTTGAAGCAACAGTTACCAAATTGATGTATTTAATGGGCTTAGGAATTTCCAATGAAGAAATTAGAGAGCAAATGGAAATTTCTATCTCTGGAGAATTGACGAATTAGGGATTAGTTCACTTGTTCAATGCTTGTCAGTAAATTTCAAATCTCACGTCTAATTTCTCATAGCTCCAAAAAGTAAAACTTCTGCAATTATGACTAAAATCATTCTGCATTAAAATTTATAACCTTATTTTTGTTGGAATTGTGATGGAAGTCTCGCATCGCACATTTCAATACTAAAATCTAAAGAAATGAAGATAGAACAAATATATACCGGATGCCTAGCTGAAGCTGCTTATTATATCGAGAGCGACGGCGAAGCAGCTATTATCGATCCGTTAAGAGAAGTTGGTCCATACTTGAAAAAAGCGGAACAAAGTGGAGCGACTATCAAATATATTTTCGAAACCCATTTTCATGCGGATTTTGTATCTGGACATGTAGATTTAGCCGAAAAGTCAGGGGCTGTCATCGTTTACGGACCAACAGCAAAAACAGCTTTTAAATCGCATATTGCAACAGATGGCGAAGAATTTAAGATTGGTAAATTAACGATCAAAACCCTTCATACGCCTGGTCATACATTAGAATCTACCACTTATTTATTATTTGATGAGTATGGTAAAGAACATTGCATTTTTAGCGGAGATACTTTATTTATTGGGGATGTTGGCAGACCAGATTTAGCCCAAAAAGGCGAGCTAACTATGGATGACTTGGCAGGAATACTTTATGATTCTCTACATGCCAAAATCATGACTTTACCAGACGATGTTATTGTTTACCCTGCTCATGGAGCAGGTTCTGCTTGTGGCAAAAGCATGAGTAAAGAAACCTTTGATACATTGGGACATCAAAAAGAAGTGAATTATGCCTTAAAAGCTAGCTCAAAAGAACAATTTATTAAAGAAGTAACGGATGGTATCTTACCTCCGCCACAATATTTTGCCAAAAACGCAGCTATGAATAAAGGTGGCTACGAAAGTATTGATGATGTTTACGAAAAAGGTTTAGTGGCTTTAAGTACTGAAGATTTTGAACTTACAGCGAACCAAACAGGTGCATTAATTTTGGATACCAGAGACCCACAGGTTTTTGCCAAAGCATTTATCCCAAAATCTATAAATATTGGTTTAAACGGCCAATTTGCGCCGTGGGTTGGTGCACTAATTACCGATCTAAAACAAGAATTACTTTTAATAACCGACGAAGGCAAAGAGCAAGAAACGATTACTCGCCTTTCACGTGTTGGTTACGATAATACCATTGGTTATTTAGCAGGAGGCCTAAACGCATGGCAAAATGCAGGTAAAGAAATCGATCAAATTGAATCTATCTCTGCATCAGAATTTGAAACTGCATTTAATACTAATGAAAACATTAATGCTTTAGATGTACGCAAACCTGGAGAATATGAATCAGAGCATTTGGAAGCTACTTTAGCTCGCCCGTTAGATTACATTAACGAATGGACAACGGAGGTAGATCCAGATCAAACCTATTATATCCATTGCGCTGGTGGTTATCGTTCTATGATTGCCGCATCAATCTTAAAAGCCCGAGGTATTGATAACGTAATTGATGTTGCTGGTGGTTATGGCGCAATTAAAAACACCAACTTAAAGCGCACCGATTTTGCTTGTCCGAGCAAGGCAATGAAGGTTTAAATAATGACAAATGTCACACTGAGTCTGTCGAAGTGCTATAAATAATATTAATCATCGTCCTTCGATAAGCTCAGGATGACAAAGTTTAAAGAATTGGCTAAAACCCCTCAAACAGCAGAGTATGACGTACTAATTATTGGTGCTGGTCCAATTGGTATGGCTTGTGCCATCGAAGCAAAAAATGCAGGGTTAACTTATGTAATTGTAGAGAAAGGACCATTGGTTAATAGTTTGTACAACTATCCAGTATTCATGACCTTTTTTTCTACTTCTCAAAAGCTAGAAATTGGAGGTGTGCCTTTTGTAAGTATCAGCAACAAACCAAACAGAAACGAAGCCTTAGAATATTATCGACGTGTAGCCGAAAAATTTGAACTGAATATCAGTTTATTTGAAGAGGTAAAACATGTTAAGCAACTTGATAATCATCAGTTTGAAGTTGAAACCCCTAAAACTATTTATAAAGTAAAAAACGTAATTATCGCAACTGGTTTTTATGATGTACCGGTAATGATGAACATTACTGGCGAAGATTTGCCTAAAGTGAAACATTATTATCAAGATCCGCATTTGTACGCATTTAGCAAAGTTTTGGTTATTGGTGCCAACAATTCTGCAATAGATGTTGCGCTAGAAACTTACCGAAAGGGAGCAGAGGTTACTTTAGTTATCCGAGGTAGCGAAATTGGTTCTTATGTAAAATATTGGGTAAGGCCAGATATCGAAAATCGCATTAAGGAAGGCGAAATCAAAGCGTATTACAACAGTGAAGTTATTGTCATCAATGAAACCCATGTTCAAATACAAACTCGAGAAGGAGAATTAACCATCGAAAATGATTTTGTATTGGCTATGACGGGTTATCAACCAAACTTCTCTCTGCTTAAAAATTTGGGAGTTGAATTGGATGAAAATAACTCGCCTGTACACAATCCCGAAACCATGGAAACGAGCACAAAAGGCTTGTATTTAGCAGGTGTAGTTTGTGGAGGTATGGATACACATAAGTGGTTTATCGAAAACTCTAGAGTACATGCTGAGATGATTATTACTCATGTTTTAGAGAATTAGTAAAACTAAATATATATTTCTACCGACCGATAGGATTTACAAATTTTTATTGATCAGCTGTTTTAATGTTTCTATGTTAAGACTTCCCGAGTAGAGAATTCTGCCATTTTTAGCGATCAGCACTACTTGAGGAAAACCAGCAACGCCGTATTTTTTATTTATGGAAGGGTCATCTCCGTATACAACTGAGTAGTTCACAGGATGTTTGTCTACAAATACGCCAACATTGTACTGGTTATCTTCCGTATTGATTGCCAGTATCTTGAAGTCTTTCTTCCAATAATAATCATTAAGAGCATTTAGTTTAGGAACTGCTTCAATACAGTAACCACAATTCTTAATCCAGAATTCTAATAAAATTATTTTGCCTTTATGCTGTGCAAGTGTTTCTTTTTCATCGGTTGCAAAATTTGTTAGTTCCCAGTCAGGGGCTACTTCACCAGCTTTTATGGGTACAACTGGGACTTTCTGTGCCTCAATAGTGTAACTGTTTAAGTAGCTCGAATAAAACCATGAGCTCTCTGTCACAACTGCTGGGCTCGTATTGATCTCCTTAAAATCAGTTCGATTTAAATTTTGGGAATTAACGGTAGTTTGCAAAATGGTTAATGGCAACAGGGTGCTTTTATCTACAATAATTTGATATCTAAATGTAAGTTCCTTAGTAACTTTTGAAAAATCAGACCCCACGTATGTAAAAAGTTTGTTTTGCAAAAAGAACTGTAGTATGTGGTAACTTTTATTATTAATTAAGGTATCAGTAATCGACTTTTGAACACTTTCATCATTTATGATGAGAGGAAGTGCATTTCTTAGGGTCACAATAGAATTGTAAAGTGGGGATATGCCCTCAAGATTTTTTTGAGCTTTTATTGTAGACACCGCTATAGTTTGTGTCTTTTTTTTGCCGTTAAATAACTCAGGATTATTGAAGATGATAAAGCCTTGAGCATCTTCATATTGAAACCTCATGCCTGCTAGGTCGTTTTCTTTTGCAAAGTCTATATACATTTCACCTTCGGTTTTACTTATATATCCTTCTGATGGATAGTTAAATTCTCTTAAATAATGATATTTTACTGTTTTTAAGCTTGAAAGCTTTTCATTCACTTGATTGAAAATTGCATTGGGATCAATCATTTGGCTAACTTTTTCGTTCGTCTTTCCAACTAACTTGAATTGATCATTTATCACCTTAGTAGAATCTAAAGTTTTCTCTGGTGAGGAAGTTCTGAGGTATAACGAAGTTCCATTTTCAATACCTGTTGTTGTACCTGTAATATTAAAGGTTTGTGCTATAGCTGATACCGAAGAAACTAAAAGGATAAATAAGATGCTTAAGTTTTTTAAATTGCTCATTATGCTAAAATTTATATCCAAAATTAATTAATGCGAATTGATCTAATTTTTTCAATTAGACTAAGCCATTGATAAATTCGACAGAAGAGAAAAATCTCATTTAGTCTAAAAAATCTAGACTTTAGTCGAAAATTAAAAGACGAAGGATTTAGATCATTAAATAATTTTTACCTTGTTGCTGTGCCTATCAACCAGAATTTTAAAATTTCAAAATATACTAGAATAGAAATTGTATTCTTTTTAGTGTATTTCTATGCTATTGGGTTACTTTCCAGTTTTGAGTACAATTTATGGGAGAAAAATACTGTAGAAATCTCATCTGAAGAAATGGAATTTGCCTTAGTTTATGGCACTCATAATCTGATTGCGTTTATAATATTTTACATTGCCTTACACCATTGTTTAAAAAAAAATAAATTATGGACATTCATAGTTCTTATTGCCTCGTTTTTAGTTTTTTATTTTTTTTATAAAAAAGCAAGCTATTTATTGATTTCGCATTTAGACTTTCTTTCTGATAAAATAAGAAGTGATGCCTTAAAATGGTATCATTTAAAAAGATTGGGATATACTATAAACTATATAATGATGCAATTTTTTGGAGTTAGCTTCTTAGCTTACTTTATTCATTCTGCCAAGCAAAATGAACAGCTAAAAGCCTTGAAAGAACAACAATTGATTTCTGAGCTCACTTATCTAAAATCACAATTACAGCCACATTTCTTTTTCAACACCTTAAATAATATTTATAGTTTAGCTTTAAAGCAAGACAAAGGTACTGCGCCATTAGTTGCTAAACTTGCCGAAATGATGCGTTATATCTTATACAAGGCAGATCAAGAACTGGTTGCCTTACAAGATGAAATTAACTTTATCAGTAATTATGTAGAAGTGGAGCATATTAGGTATCGCACGGCTATAACGATTAATTTTGAAGTGCAAGGAATTGATACGGGAAATGAAATAAGTCCGTTATTGCTTTTGCCCTTTATAGAAAATGCATTTAAGCATGGGGTGCAAGAAGAAGAAAAAAATGGGTTTGTAGAAATTGTGATTTGTAAAATGGAAGACGAATTAACCTTGGAAGTTAAAAACAGTATAGCTAAAACCAAAGAAAGAAGTGGCGGAATTGTCTTGGCAAACGTTAAAAAGAGATTATCAATTCTCTATCCTGATAAGCACAATTTGGAAATCCAAAATAATGGAGAAACATTTGAAGTAAGTTTAACACTGAAAATAAAATGATCAATTGTTTAATAGTTGATGACGAGCCACTGGCACAGGAAATTTTGGAAAGTTATGTACAGCAAAATAATCAACTTTATTTAATAAAAAAGTGTAGTACAGCTTTTGAAGCTTTCGAGATTTTACATCGGCAAAAAGTAGACTTAATGTTTTTAGATGTTAAAATGCCGGCGCTGAATGGAATTGATTTTTTAAAATCATTGAAAAACCCACCATCGGTAATATTTACAACTGCATTTTCTGAGTATGCAGTTGATAGTTATGATTTGGAAGCTATAGATTACCTGCTTAAACCAATTACCAAAGAACGTTTTGAGAAAAGCTTAGAAAAACTATTTAAAATACAACCTACTATTGTAGCACAAGAAAAAAACTACACTTATTTTAAAGTATCTGGAAAGCTACAGAAGCTAATGCACGATGAAATTTTTTATGCGCAGTCGATAAAAGATTATATGATGCTCTATACTAAAAATGGAAACTACATTGTTCACATGACCATGAAATATTTGAGTGAATTACTTCCGAATAACCAGTTTTTAAGGGTTCATCGATCATATCTTATTAATAAAATTTTTATCAAGTCGATTTCAAAAAATCAGGTTAGGGTTAATGATATTGAAGTGCCAATTGGAGAGAGTTTTAAACAAGCATTAAAAAATTTCAATATTTGATTTTATAATCCAACTTTGTTTTCCAAACCCAACAGTAATGGAAATCCTTTTTAGCTAAACTTACGAAGTCTTCTAGCTAACTTAACCAAGGACTTAGTAAGTTTTTCTAAGCCAAAAAGATTACCTGCCTGCAGGTAGGCAGGTAATGAATGGAGGGGCTTTTGTAGGTATGAAATACCTACCTTGTTTTTAAAAACACTCTTATCTTTGATCTTTCACCTTTAGTTTTTACGCTTTAATCTATCAGCTATAAAGCCATCCATGGCATGTTCTACCCCTTCAATATCTTTAGAGGTAATTGAAGAACCAATTACATGATTACCAGTATTTGGTAAAGCTATTTTTTGTTTTTTTGATATTGGTGTTCCTAACTGATCAAACATCTTTAACATCGCGCCTACTTTTACTACAGGGTCTTGCTCTTGTTCATTTTTATAATAGTAAAGCATTAAAACCGGCTGTTCTACTTTCTTAAATAGGTTTTTGGTCATGCTGCTTTCTAATAATTCTTGAAGTTCCACTACAGATTCTAAACGATAATTGGTATACCAATACTTTTTATATTCAGCTGTTTTACCTGTAACTAAACGTTCATCGCCACCAGTAACTTTACGTGCAATTTGCAATCCCCATGGATCATTTAATAACCAAGCCTTATCATCATTAATGGCAATATTGGGCGACATTAACACGAGGCTATTAATTTCTGGATATTGTGACGCTAGTTGCAATGCCAAAGTTCCGCCGGTTGAAGTGCCTACAAGAATTACCTTTTTGCCCAGTTTTTTGCCAATGGAATAGGCTAGTTTACTGCTTTCCCATAAACGGTCTGCAGTAAAGTTTTGCATAGGCGCAATGGTATCAATACCATGGTCGGCCAAGCGAGCTAAATACAGATTTGCACTTAGCGCTTTTGCTAAGTAGCGGTATGCAGGGTCTCCTTCCTCTTTCGAAGCGGAGAAACCATGCAAATAAACTATCGCATAATCTGTTTGTTGATGACTACTATCTGTCCAAACAATTTCAGCTTCATTACCGGGTTTAATCTTATGACTTTTTTCTTGTTTTGCAACAAAAGATTGCAGTTCTGAAAGCTTGGGCACGTCAGGTAATTTGGTATTATAATGCGGTTTAGTGGGTTTTGGGCCAGCAAAATAGATAATTACTAACACTACAATAAATGCTGAAAGCGCTTTTAGGATTTTTTTCATCTGAATAGTTTGATTAAAAATACGGTTTTACTGGAATTTAAGTAAGTTTGCAAACACATTTTTGCTGAATGCCCGGAATAAATCAGATAAAACTACCTATTGCTGCAGAAATCGAAGCTTTTGAAGTTAAATTCAAAGATTCGATGAAGAGTGACGCACCTTTATTAAATCGGATTACCCATTATATTGTTAAAAGTAAGGGAAAGCAAATGCGCCCGATGTTTGTGTTTTTTGCTGCAAAATTATGTGGTGGAATTTTAGAATCAACTCATCGAGGAGCTGCTTTAGTAGAGCTTTTGCATACAGCAACTTTGGTTCATGATGATGTAGTGGATAATGCTTATGAACGTAGAGGTTTTTTCTCTATTAATGCGCTTTGGAAAAATAAGATTGCCGTTTTGGTAGGTGATTATCTATTGGCAAAAGGTTTACTGCTTTCTGTAAACAATAGCGAATTTGCATTGTTGAAGATAGTATCTACAGCAGTACAACAAATGAGTGAAGGAGAACTATTGCAGATAGAAAAGGTGAGAAGGATGGATATCAGCGAGGAATTGTATTTTGATGTCATTCGTCAAAAAACAGCTTCCTTAATTGCTTCATGCTGCGCTTGCGGCGCTGCAAGCGCAGGAGCTGATGAAGAGACAATTGAAAAAATGAGATTGTTTGGAGAGAAGGTTGGTATTGCTTTCCAAATAAAAGATGATACTTTTGATTTTGGTACTGATGATGTAGGTAAGCCTTTAGGTATCGATATTAAGGAGAAAAAGGTAACATTGCCATTAATTTATGCTTTAAATAGTTCTGAAAAGCCAGAACGTAAAAGAATAATTAACTTAGTAAAAAACCATCAGGAAGATCCAAAAAAAATACAAGAGATCATAGATTTCGTAAATAGTAAAAACGGGGTGCATTATGCAAATCAAAAAATGCTCGAATATCAACAAGAAGCTTTTGATATCTTATATCAGTTTGAAGAAAGTGATGCTAGAACAGGGTTAGAACAATTGGTAAGATACACTACAGAACGTAAAAAATAATGTCGAACGAATTATTATTCATTGGGGGGTTCTTACTCTTTATTGTGCTGATTTTAGCACTAGATCTTGGTTTATTTAGTAAACGTGAACATACCATTAGCTTAAAACAGGCAGCCATAATGAGTTTTATTATGGTGGTATTGGCATTGGGTTTTTATATGCTTTTAGTGCTAGAAGGGCAGTTTTTGCATGGTATAGATAGTTATTCCAAGCTAGAGCAGATTGTAAAAGCACACAAACATCCCATTACGCTAATTCCTGGGAATTTTGAAGAGAGTTTGGTTATCTATAAAAAGAACCTAGGTATAGAGTTTTTAACTGGTTATGTAATAGAATATGCTCTTTCTGTAGATAATATTTTTGTTATTGTTTTGATATTTTCTGCATTTGCAGTTCCTGAAAAATACTATCATAGGGTATTGTTTTGGGGTATTTTGGGCGCAATTATCATGCGCTTTATATTCATTTTTGCTGGCGCAGCTTTAATTAATCAATTCGATTGGATTTTATATGTTTTTGGTGCTTTTTTAATTTTTACGGGGATAAAAATGTTCTTCTCAAAAGAAGATGATGATAAAATTGATCCAGCAAACCACCCAGTAGTAAAATTTGCCTCTAAGTTTTTTAAGATCCATCCTAAATACGAAGGTAAAAAATTCTTCCATAAAGTTGGTGGCAAAAGGCTTTTAACACCTTTGTTTTTGGTATTACTTATTGTAGAATTTACCGATTTAATATTTGCTGTAGATTCAATTCCTGCAATTTTTGCGGTTACAAAAGATGCTTACATTGTGTTTTTTTCTAACATATTTGCCATCATGGGCTTAAGGTCTATGTTCTTCCTCTTGGTAAATATCATTCATAAATTCCATTACTTAAAAACTGGCCTGGCATTTCTACTTACTTTTATCGGTATTAAAATGTTGGCGCATAGTTACCTTGAAGCTTGGGGATTTACAACAGAACATTCATTAATCGTAATTGTGTTTATTCTTGCCGCAAGTATCATAGCCTCATTGGTGTTTCCTAAGAAAGTTGTGCACAGTTAGTTCATTTCTTCACCATTGTCTACTCTAATAACAACATGGTTGTTATGTAACTATTTTAAAATCCGTATAATCATTGCCGAAAAAATCATAATTTCATCAAAAATTAACTAATAATGATGAAAAAGTTTTTTCTATTGGCACTCGTATGCCTTAGTATTTCTGCTGTAAATGCACAAGATAATTTCGGTTCGGTTTTTAAAGAAATTAGCGATGAGGTGCAAACCAAATCTAATGCCTACCAAAATTTGAAAGATGCATCCTTAACTATCGGACATCGTTTAACAGGTTCAGAAAATGGAGCGAAAGCAGAAGCATATGCTTACAATTTGCTTAAATCTTATGGTTGTGATGTTAAATATCAACCTTTTGAGGTAGAAAGCTGGAATAGAAAAACAATCTCCGTTAAAGTTGGAGCTTCATCATCAGAATTGACAACAGTTAGAGCGGTAACTTTAGCGCACTCTCCTGTTGCGGCAAACGTAACGGCAGCTATTGTAGATGCGGGCAACGGTCTGGAAGCGGATTATCAATTGTTAGGTGATAAAGTTAAAGGCAAAATTGCATTGATCTATTTGGGCGTATTGCCTGGTTCGGCAAAAGGAACAGGCTCATTACACCGCTCAGAAAAAACAGCTATAGCTACTAAATATGGTGCAGTTGGTGTAATCATCATTAATACAGTAAAAAATGGAGTATTGTTAACAGGTACAGCCTCAGTAACAGGAAAGTTAATTCCAATTCCAGCTGTTTGTATTGGCTTAGAAAGCGGAATGGCGTTGAAAGAAAAATTAAAAACTGATAACCAGATTGCTGCCATAGAAATGACCAATTTTTCTGGCTTAATCAAAGCTCGCAACGTAATTGCAACCTTTAAAGGAACAGAATTTCCCAAAGAAAAAATTGTAGTTGGTGGTCACTTAGATAGCTGGGATCTAGCAACAGGAGCAATAGATAATGGTATAGGTTCGTTTTCAGTAATCGATATGGCACGTACTTTTAAAGAGCTAAATCTTAAAACTAAAAGGACAATAGAATTTGTATTATTTATGGGAGAGGAGCAAGGTTTGTTAGGCTCAAAGGCGTATGTAAATCAAGCTAAACAGAACAAAACTTTAGATCAGGTTAGCTTTATGTTAAACTATGATATGACAAATGATCCAAAAGGTTTTTCTACAAGTAGAGAAGAACTAGAGCCACTTTTTAAGAATTGGGGAGCAGATGTAGTTAAAATAGACACTAATTTTAAGAACTTATTTTTAGCTGGTGCTAGTTTACATAGCGATCACCAACCATTTATGTTAGAGGGCATTCCTACAGGCGGTGGTGCAGGTGGCAGGTTGCCAAATAATTCTGGACCTTATTATCACTCAGATGGCGATGTATTTAAATTGGTAGATGAGCAAGGATTAAAAAATACGGTACGTTATGGTGCAATACTTACCTACGCTTTAGCAAACACCCTAAAAATACCAGTAACTAAACAAACGGAAGAAAAATTAGAAGCGTTTTTAATTTCGCAGCGGTTAAAGGAACCGTTAAAGATTGCTGGCGAATGGAGATGGAAAGACTAATATCATCAACAAACAAAAGCCTGTATTGCATCCACAATACAGGCTTTTTAACTAAAACTAAACTAAAATTTATTATCTTTCTATTCTATAAGGGAATTATTTTACGTGGTTAATATCTCCACTTTTAGATGAAGAGGTTTTCTTTAATGATGCGTTGCCTTTATAATTCACATCACTACCACCGCTAGCACCAGCTTCTAAACCTTTATTTACATAAATGTTGGCATCAGAGCCACCACTTATAGTCACTTTTGCATAATTAACGATATAGCCAAATGCATTTACATCGCTACCACCGCTAGCCGCAATTTGCATATTCTCCCCACTTCCTTTTAAGTCTGCATCGCTACCACCACTAATTGCTATGGTTAGATCCTTACATGCTAAAGTCAATTTTACATCGGCGCCACCGCTTGCTTTTACATCTAACACATCAGTTTTTAAAGTATTAACTGTATAAACATCAGAACCACCGCTTGCTGCTAAACCGTTAAGTGTTTTATAATTAACATATACTTTAATGCTTTGGTTTTTAAACATTCTGCCCCAGTTTACACCGTCTTTATATTTAACATTGATATTGCTTCCGTTTTGCTCAATGATAACATCCTTAATTAAATCACCATCACCTTTAATAGTTGCAGTTTCTGTAGTGCCTTGTGTTAAGTATAAATCTATACCGCTACTAACACTGATACTTTTAAAGTTTTTTATACTTACATTTCTGCTGCTTTGTGCATTGACATAACCTATACTTGCGCCAATAATTAATAAAGTAGCTATACTTGATTTGATTAAACTGCTAATTTTCATTTTTTTTGATCTAGGGTTTATTGATAATTAGACGCATTACTCATCAAAACGTTGCAGCAAATCAAAATTATTTTTTTGTGTTTGTTTTTGAACCTTAAAATCGTTCTTTTGTAGCGCATACTTAATTTTAATTACCATGCCCGAAACTCAAGTACTTATTTTAAATAAACAGCAAATCGAACAAAAGATTAACAGAATTGCCTATCAGATTTTGGAAGATAATTTAGACGAAAAGGAAATTATTTTAGCTGGCATTTGGGATAGGGGCTATAAACTAGCTATTCGCTTAAAACAAGTACTGCAAAGTATTGCTAGTTTTAAGGTTACCCTCCTTCGTGTTGATCTCGAAAAGCAGAATAGTAAATTGGTTGCAAAAACCGATCTGCCAGAAAGCGAGTGGAAGAATAAGGTAGTTGTCTTGGTAGACGATGTTTTAAATAGTGGTAAAACTTTGGCTTATGGCTTGGGTGTTTTTTTAAACACACCGCATAAAAAAATTCGTACGGTAGTTTTGGTAGATCGAAGCCATAAAATTTTCCCTATTGCAACAGATTTTGTGGGCTTGGAATTGTCTACCATTCTAAAAGAACATGTAGATGTTATTATGGATGTAGATGGAGAAGAAGATAGGGTTTATTTAAGCTAATCTTAAAAAAATAATAATAAATGCTTGTGTTTTAAATAACTGCATTTGCAAATCAGCCTATTTTTTTGCAACTTCCCTAAATGTATCAATCGCATAAAAATGGTTTAATCTTTCAATTCTATTCGTGGTATATCAGCTATATCCTGAAAAAAGATTTCTCTGATTTTAGCTACAATGATTTAAACATTAAGGAAGACGAAGCTATTTTACTTTTAGCAAATCGTTTCAGTTGGTGGGATGGATTTATGCTTTTCCAATTAAATAAAAGAGTTTTTAAAAAACAATTTCATGCCCTAGTCACTACAGACGATTATGAAAAACTAAACTATTTAAAATATTTTGGTGCTTTTGCTCCAGAAAAAAAAGGGAAAGATGTAGTGGAAACATTAATGTATGCAGGTTCTTTATTAGATGATCCTAAAAATTTAGTATTAATATTTCCTCAAAGTAAAATCAAATCATCACATGTAAATGCAATAGCTTTCGAGAAAGGGGTAACGCAGATTATAAATGCCTCTAAAAAGCAATTTCAAACCGTCTTTTCTGTTATTCTGATCGATTATTTTAACAATAGGAAGCCAATAGCAAAAGCTTATTTAAAAATTTGGCAAGCAGAAGAGTATATAAGTTTACAATTATTAAAAAGTGAGTATAACAAACATTATGACGCTGCAATTTTAAAACAAACACAAAAAGCAGTCTGAGGCGTAAATTCTAAAACTCTTTTTCTGTATTTTTGTAGTGTAATTGGAGCAATTTTAAAATGGGATACAATTTAAACGTAACAATAGATAAATCTTCTGGGTTTTGCTTTGGAGTTGTTTACGCAATAGACATGGCAGAAGATATTTTAGATAATGAAGAATATCTATATTGTTTGGGAGATATTGTGCATAATGATGAAGAGGTTTTGAGGTTAAAGGCAAAGGGACTTCGCATTATAGATCATGAGCAATTGCAACAATTATCTAATGAGAAGGTGTTAATTAGAGCTCACGGCGAGGCTCCGTCAACCTACGAATTGGCAATGAATAACAATTTAACACTAATTGATGCCTCTTGTCCAGTAGTCTTGAAATTGCAAAATCGTATCAAAAATACACACGATGATGAAGAACAGATTCTGATTTTTGGTAAACATGGTCATGCAGAAGTTATTGGTTTGCAAGGACAAACCGATGGTAAAGCAATTGTTTTCCAAGATTTAGCAGAGCTCGATGAAATGGAGTTGCCGAATAAATTTACTTTATATAGCCAAACAACTAAAAGTGTAGATAAATTTTATCACATTAAAGATGAGCTATTGAGCAGAGGTTATGATGTAAAAGCTAATGATACGATTTGTCGTCAAGTTAGTAACCGTTACGAAGAATTAGAAGGTTTTGTTGCTAACTACGATCAAATCGTTTTCGTTTCTGGTAAAAAATCATCTAATGGAAAAGTACTGTATGATGTATGCAAAAAATATAATCCAAATTCCTATTTCATTTCTAATGTAGAAGAACTGGATCAATCTTGGTTTAAACCAAATGATAAAGTCGGTATTTGCGGTGCTACCTCCACGCCAATGTGGTTAATGGAAAAAGTCAAGGCACAGTTAGAAGCCTATTAAAATAAATCATTAAAAAGTAATTATTCAATTTGCAGCACATTTAAATGATTTTGGTCATTTTTTGGAATTTATAGTAACCTTATATTTGCAAATTCAAAAAATAAAAGCAAAAATTTTAAGCATAGCCTCGGCATATAAAATATGGGAAAAAAGGGAGTTTTATTAGTTAATTTAGGTACGCCAGATAGTCCAGAGACGAAAGATGTAAGAAAGTATCTCGATCAATTTTTAATGGATGAAAGAGTAATTGACATTCCTAAATTTAATCGTACCCTTTTGGTTAAAGGAATAATTGTTCCTTTCCGAAGCCCTAAAACTTCTAAATTATATAAAGAAATTTGGAATGAGAATGGCTCTCCGCTATTATACTATAGCGAAATTCAAGCAAAATTATTACAAGAAAAATTGGGAAACGAATATCATGTAGAATTGGCCATGCGTTACCAGAGCCCGTCTATAGAAACTGCTTTGGCAAAACTTAAAGCTGGCTTGGTAGAAAGCATTAAAGTAATTCCTCTATTTCCTCAATATGCATCAGCAAGTTCTGGTTCTGTTATGCAATTGGTAATGGAATTGGTAAGTAAGTGGCAAACTATTCCTCCAATTTCGTTTGTAAATTCTTTCCATGATAATAAACAAATGGTTGAAATTTTTGCTGAAAATGCAGCAAAATATCAGCCAGCAACTTACGATCATATTTTGTTCAGTTTTCATGGTTTGCCAGAAAGACAATTGTTAAAATGCGATCATACTGGTAGCTACTGTTTAAAAAATACAGATTGTTGCCAAACTTATAACGATACCAATAAATTTTGTTATTCTGCTCAAGGACATCATACAGCTAGTTTAATTGCTGCAGAAATGGGAATAACCCGAGACCAATATACAGTTTGTTTTCAATCGCGTTTAGGTAAAGAACCTTGGGTACAACCGTATACCACAGATGTATTGAAAAAATTAGCGGCAGAAGGTAAGAAGAGATTGTTAGTTTTTAGTCCGGCTTTTGTGGCAGATTGCCTAGAAACCTTGTACGAAATTACGGTAGAATACCATGAAGAATTTAAAGCGCTTGGTGGCGAGCATGTTCAGTTGGTAGAAAGCTTAAACGATCATCCTAAATTTATTGAAGCTTTAGAGGAAATGGCGGTTAATTAGTTATCGTTTTAATAATCATTTCAGTAGCACCTTTTTTCTGTTCTACATAACTTCTCGCAGCTGCGGATGCCTTTTCATTTGTTTTAAAATCTGCAAAGGCGGTAATTAATTCATCAGCGTTTGCTATGCTTTTTGCTGCTCCAATTGTTATCAAATCTTTAGCTTCTTGAAATTTATCGAACTTCGGTCCAAAAATAACAGGTAAACCAAAAGCAGCCGCTTCTAAAGTATTATGGATGCCTACGCCAAAACCACCACCGATGTAAGCCATCTTCGCATATTGGTAAAGAGAAGAAAGCATTCCGATATTATCAATTATTAAAATAGAAGGTTGAAGCTTGAAGGTTGAAGGCTGAAGGTTGGAAAATTTTACAGCTTTCGGAAAAAGACGTTCTATTTCTTGAATATGCGATTGCCCGATTTCGTGAGGAGCAATGATCAACTTCCAATCTGGATATTTTTTTGTCAGTGAAACCAATAGTTTCTCATCAGGTAACCATGTGCTGCCAGCAATAAAAATTTTAGAAGTATCGCAAAATTGCTCAATCAGCTTTAGTTTTTTAGGCTGCTGTGCATTCTCATAAACACGGTCAAATCTGGTATCGCCGCTCAGGTTAACCTTATTAATTCCAATACTCTTTAAAAGCAAAACACTTTCTTCGTTCTGTACAAAAAAATGGTTTACACATTTAAGTATGTTTCTATAAAAACCGCCGTGCCATTTAAAAAAACTTTGGTTTGGTCTAAAAATTCCTGAAATTAAATAAAGCGGAATTTGATTTTTATATAACGCATTAAAATAATGAAACCAGAATTCATACTTTGTAAAGATGGCAATCTTCGGATTGACCAGCGTTATGAATTTTTTTGCATTACTGGTAGTATCTAGCGGGAGATAAAAAACATTCGCCAATGCATAGTTTTTTCTAATCTCATATCCAGAAGGAGAAAAAAAAGTAACGATTATTTTTTGATCATTGTTCTTCGCTTTTAGGCTTTCTAAAACAGGCCTTCCTTGCTCAAATTCTCCGAGTGAAGCAAAGTGAAACCATATCGGATTATCTTTAGGGTTAACTTTAGTTTCTATTTGTTCCCAAATGTTTTTCCTCCCATCAACAAACAATTTTGCTTTTGGATTAAAAAGAGCAACAATCTTTAGCAGTAAACCATATAATCCAATCCCAATGTTATAAATCCAAAGCATTTTACGTCTTATTTCTTATCTTCGTTGCAAGATAAATGAATAAAATTAAAACCTTCAAATAATATATGAAGATAGCTGTAATTGGAACGGGGTATGTGGGTTTAGTTACTGGAACATGTTTAGCAGAAACTGGGAATAATGTAATTTGTGTTGATATTGACAAAGCAAAAGTCGACAAGATGATTGCTGGAGAAGTTCCTATCTACGAACCAGGTTTAGATGTTCTTTTTCATCGTAATATTGCACAAGGTCGTCTTTCTTTTACTACTGATTTAGCTTTAGCAGTTAAAGAAGCGCGGATTATATTTATGGCTTTGCCAACTCCTCCTGGTGGAGATGGAGCAGCAGATCTTTCTTACATTTTAGGTGCTGCGAAAGATATTTCTAAACTAGTTACAGAATATAAAGTAATCGTGAATAAATCTACGGTTCCTGTTGGTACGGCAGATAAAGTTCAGACTGTTTTTACGGAAAATACTAGCGTTGAAATTGATGTAGTTTCTAACCCAGAGTTTTTACGGGAAGGTGTTGCTGTTGATGATTTCATGAAACCAGACCGTGTGGTTATAGGTACAAGAAGTGAGAAAGCTCAAAAATTGATGTCGGAATTGTATGCACCTTATGTTCGCCAGGGAAATCCGATTTTCTTTATGGACGAGCGTTCTTCAGAACTGACAAAATATGCTGCAAACTCTTTCTTGGCTACCAAGATCACTTTCATGAACGAAATTGCGAATCTTTGTGAAATTGTTGGTGCAGATGTTGATGCGGTTCGTAAAGGAATTGGCTCAGACGATAGAATTGGCAAACGTTTTCTTTTTCCCGGTATTGGTTACGGCGGAAGTTGTTTTCCGAAAGATGTACAGGCTTTAGCCATAGCTGCTGATACGCATCATTACGATTTTCAGATTCTGAAAGCTGTAATGAATGTAAATGAAAAGCAAAAAACGGTTTTGGTTGATAAAGTATTAAAATATTATAAAGGCGATATTAAGGGCAAGCATTTTTCACTTTGGGGTTTGGCTTTTAAACCAGAGACTGATGATATTAGAGAAGCTCCAGCATTATATATTATAGATGAGTTGATAAAAAACGGAGCAACTGTTTCGGCTTTTGATCCAGAAGCGATGGATAATGTAAAAGCAATTCTAGGAGATAAAATCAGCTTTGCTGAAAACCAATATGGTGCTTTAAAAAATGCAGATGCATTGTTAATTGCAACAGAATGGTCGGTATTCCGTAATCCTGATTTCGATAGAATGGATAGTCTTTTAAAGAATAAAGTAATTTTTGATGGAAGAAACCTTTTCGATCTTCAAAAAATGGTTGATTTGGGTTATTATTATAATAGTGTGGGCAGAAAATTAATAATTGAATAATGTCAAGAAAACGAGTATTAATTACTGGTGCGGCCGGATTCCTCGGCTCACACTTATGCGATAGATTTATTAAAGAAGATTTCCATGTTATTGCAATGGATAATCTGATTACTGGGGATCTGCAAAATATAGAACATTTGTTCAAGCTTGAGAATTTTGAATTCTATCATCATGATGTTTCAAAATTCGTTCATGTTTCTGGAGATTTAGATTATATTCTTCATTTTGCATCGCCGGCAAGCCCAATAGATTACCTAAAAATCCCAATTCAAACTTTAAAGGTTGGTTCGTTGGGCATTCATAATCTTTTAGGATTGGCAAAAGCTAAAAATGCAAGGTTGCTAATCGCTTCAACTTCCGAAGTTTATGGAGATCCAACAGTTAATCCACAGCCCGAAGAATATTGGGGTAATGTAAATCCAGTTGGTCCACGAGGTGTTTATGATGAGGCCAAACGCTTTCAAGAAGCGATGACCATGGCTTATCATACCTTTCATGGTTTAGAAACCAGAATTGTAAGAATTTTTAATACTTATGGTCCGCGGATGCGATTAAATGATGGTAGAGTTTTACCAGCATTTATTGGACAAGCTTTAAGAGGCGAGGATTTAACAGTTTTTGGAGATGGTAGTCAGACTAGATCATTCTGTTATGTAGATGATTTGATCGAAGGAATTTATCGTTTACTGTTTGGCGATTATGCGCAACCTGTAAATATTGGCAATCCAGATGAAATAACCATGATGGATTTTGCCGAAGAGATTATCAAGTTAACAGGTACTAGCCAAAAAATTGTTTGTAAAGAATTACCAACTGATGATCCGAAGCAACGTAGACCAGATATCACTAAGGCAAAAGCATTGTTAAACTGGACACCAAAAGTTGGTAGGGCAGAAGGTCTAAGGATTACCTATGAGTACTTTAAATCTTTACCAAAAGAGGCATTAATTAATAAAGAACATAAAAACTTTAAAACTTATAATAAATAATGGCAACAATATTAGTAACTGGTGGTACTGGATACATTGGCTCGCATACAGTTGTAGAACTTTTCAACGCAGGTTATGAAGTTATAGCAGTAGATGATTTTTCAAATTCTGACCCAAAAATTTTAGACCAGATTGAGAAAATAAGTGGCAAAAGGCCAATATTTGTAAAGTTAGATTTGTGCGATGAACAAAAATTAAAAGAATTTGCAGCAGCGCATAAAGATATAGATGGAATTATACATTTCGCTGCATTTAAAGCGGTAGGAGAGTCTGTTCAAAAGCCATTGGCTTATTACCGAAATAACTTTTATTCACTCATCAATATTTTAACTGCTTTTAACAGCAATATTAAACTAGTTTTTTCATCATCTTGTACGGTTTATGGCCAACCAGATGCTTTGCCTGTTACAGAATCTGCACCAGTAAAACGAGCTGAATCTCCATATGGGAATACCAAACAAATTGCTGAAGAGATCTTACAACAAACTTGTGCGGTTACACCAGACTTAAAGGTAATCGCTTTACGTTACTTCAATCCAGTTGGTGCACATGCCTCTGCGTTAATTGGCGAATTACCAATCGGTGTTCCACAAAACTTGGTTCCATTTATTACTCAGTCAGCCATTGGCAAACGTGGGCCAATAACTGTTTTTGGCAGCAATTATAATACTCCAGATGGTTCGGCAGTTAGAGATTATATCCATGTGGTTGATTTAGCCAAAGCCCATGTTGCTGCAATAGAGAGATTGCAAAGTGGAGATGGAGATAACTATGAGGTATTTAACATCGGTACGGGTAAAGGATCTTCTGTATTGGAAATCATCACTGCGTTCGAGAAATCAACAGGGGAGAAGTTAAATTATACCATTGGTGATAGGAGAGATGGAGATGTAGAACAAACTTATGGCGACGTAAGTAAAGCTAAAAATGTTTTAAATTGGGAAGCAGAGCTAGATTTAGAAGAGATGATGAGCTCAGCTTGGAATTGGGAAAAATATTTAAGAGACAATCCTTTTAATTAAAACATTGAGTTTTTGTACTCAACCATATTGGAAGAGATTACCTAAATCATCAATTTAAATAGATTTTGAATGAAATTAAGTGAGCAAAAAGAACTAAAAGTTGAGATTTTAGCATTGCCGCCAAAGGAAAAGGATAAACTTCTGCTTAGGTTGGTAGCAAAAGACAAGGTGCTTACAGAACATTTGCATTTTTTATTATTGGAAGATGAAAGTAATCTTAGAGATAGAGTAGCCAATATAAAAGAAGAGATTTTAGCAGTTATGCAATCTTTGGATACCAAGAAAGTGAATGCTAAAGATGTTTTAACAAATCTTCGTAAGCTTGCTAAATTGGTTAACCATAATTTTAGGGTTACCAAAACCAATTTCGAAGATGTAGAATTAAGAGTTTTTTTATTTAATAATACAATTATTCAGTTTAAAACAACTGTTTATGCTTCATTTAAAAATTACGAGCAATTATTTGCAACGTATTTTGTGAAATCTACTTTAGTTACTTTGCGCAAATTTTATAAATTGCATGAAGATCTTCAATTTGATTTACAGGAAGAAATGAACAAACTATTGGCAAAAATATATCAAGGTAAAATGGCATCAACAGCTATCGAGTTAAAGTTACCCGAAACATTATAATTATGAAGAAGATTTTAATTACTGGTGGAGCAGGTTTTATTGGTTCTCATGTAGTACGCAGATTTGCTAACAACTATCCAAACTACGAAATTGTAAATCTCGATGCATTGACCTATGCTGGCAATTTGGCAAATTTAACTGATATAGAAGATTTTTCTAATTATAAATTTGTTAAAATTGATATAACGGATGCAACTGCCATCAATAATCTTTTTAGAAATGAAAACTTTGATGCGGTAATTCATTTAGCTGCCGAATCTCATGTAGATAGATCTATTGTAGACCCAAGTGCCTTTGTAATGACGAATGTAATTGGAACAGTTAATTTGTTAAATGCAGCCAAAGAATATTGGAAAGGTGATTACGATAAAAAACGCTTTTATCATGTTTCTACAGACGAAGTATATGGAGCGTTAGGTGAAACTGGAATGTTTACAGAAGAAACCAGTTACGATCCCCATAGTCCATATTCTGCTTCAAAAGCAAGCTCTGATCACTTTGTGCGTGCTTATCATGATACTTATGGATTAGACGTGGTGATCTCTAACTGCTCAAATAATTATGGTTCACATCATTTTCCTGAGAAATTAATTCCATTAGCTATAAATAATATTAAAAGCAATAAACCTGTGCCTGTTTATGGTAAAGGAGAAAATATTCGCGATTGGCTTTGGGTTGAAGATCATGCTCGAGCAATAGATGTAATTTTTCATCAAGCTAAAAGCGGGCAAACTTATAATATTGGTGGTCATAACGAATGGAAAAATATAGATCTTATTCATTTATTGTGTGAGATAATGGATCAAAAATTAGGCAGGAAAAATGGAGATTCAGCAAAGTTGATTACATTTGTAACCGATAGAGCTGGCCATGATTTACGCTATGCAATCGATTCAACCAAATTACAGCAAGAGTTAGGTTGGATGCCAAGTTTACAATTTGAAGAAGGGTTATCGAAAACAGTAGATTGGTATTTGGATAACGAACAATGGTTGGATGATGTAACTTCGGGAAGTTATCAGGCATATTACGATAATCAATACAAAGGGAGGTAAATTTTGTTTGGACTATTTAAGAAGAAAAAAGAACAGTTATTTGATTTCTCAACTATAGGAGCAGATATGCACTCGCATATTTTACCTGGTATAGATGATGGGGCCAAAACACTAAGCGATTCTTTAATTCTTGCCCAACGATTTAAATCACTCGGATTTAGGAAACTTGTCGCCACACCACATATTATGGCCGATTATTTCCGTAATACACCCGCTACAGTTCATAAAGCACTAGATATATTAAGGGAAGGCCTGTTGCAAAATAACATAGATCTTGAAGTGGACGCAGCAGCAGAGTATTATTTAGACGAAACTTTCGAAAATAAAATTCAGAAAAAGGAAGTGCTTACTTTTGGTAAAAACTTTTTGTTATTCGAATTGTCGTATATTAATGCACCACACAACCTGTTTGAAGTAATTAAGAAAATTCAAGATGCAGGTTATCAGCCAGTTCTGGCGCATCCCGAACGTTATCCTTATTATTATAATTCGATAGAAAGCCACCAACAAATTAGAGAAACTGGTTGCTTCTTACAGCTCAACACCATTTCCTTAACAGGATATTATGGCAAAAATAGCAAGCAAACAGCAGAAGAACTAATAGATAATTATTGTGTCGACTTTTTAGGTACAGATATGCACCATGTTCGTCATGCTGATGCATTAAAAGAAAGCTTAAGCTCAGAAAGATTACAGAGCATTCTAGCCCAGCCACAAATCAACAATTTGTTATTGTAATTTTAGGATAGCTACTAACAAGTTTAATTACAATTATTCGTAACGCAAAGCCTCAACTGGATCTAGTTTTGATGCTTTTTTAGCAGGGTAATAGCCTGATAAAATTCCTATTCCTACGCAAAGTATAAATCCTCCTGCAACAAATCCCCATGGCATTAAAAATGCACCACCCATTGATAGGGAAATTAAATTTCCTATTCCAATACCTAGTAGAATTCCAAAAAAACCGCCAATTAAGCAAATAACTACCGCTTCAATTAAAAATTGCTTGCGAATAACTGCTGGATTTGCACCAATTGCTTTTCTAATTCCAATTTCTCTAGTACGTTCAGTAACAGAAACCAACATAATATTCATCAATGCAATAGAGGCGCCCAAAAGTGTAATTGAGCCAATCGCAATACCTCCCCAAACAATATATTTGAGATTTTCATCCAAGGTTTGAGCAACGGAATCACTCTTAGTTATTTCAAAATTATTGGTTTCTTTAATTTTTACTTTTCTAATATTCCTAAACTCAGCGGTTGCCTCACCTATTACATTATCTACCAAATCTTTATTAGGTACCATCACCGTTATGGTGTAAGATGGATTATTGTTCGAATTAATAAGCTTGGCCTTAAATAAAGGTACATAAACAGCTCGGTCTGTATTGGCTCCCATTCCCGAACCTTTTTCTGCAAGTACGCCAATAACCCTTAATCGATTATTTCCAACAGTAATCACTTTATCCAATGGACTTTCTGTTTTAAAGATTGTTTTCGCAATCTCGCTCCCTATAATACATACATTATTTCCGGCTAATGCTTCTGCTTCGTTAAAATTTCTCCCTAAACTTAGCGAGAGGCCTTGTCCACCAAGTCCATTTTCGTCTATTCCTTGTACATTAATATTTGGATTGGTTTTTTCCTCTCCGTATTTAACCGTAGATCCATTACTTGCATAAACACTAACTGTTACTGTTGCTGGTGCATTTAATCTTTGTTTAAAAGCAACAGCATCTTCATACCTTATAGATTTAAAAGGTTTGGGTCTTTTGCCGGAACCACCTATTCTTATACCACTGCCTCTATTTCTGATGTTAAATGAATTAGCGCCCATACTAGAGAAGGCCTCAGTCATACTTTTCTTAATGGCATCTATTGTAGTTAGAATTCCAACTAATGCAGATAGCCCAATTGCAATAATTAATGCAGTAAGTATGGTACGGAGGCGATTACTCTTAATAGATTGTAGCGCAAGTCTTACGTTTTCGGTATAAGTCATTAGATGGAAATAATTGCTAATTGGGGTAAAAATAAAAAGTCCCGTTGTTAAGACAACGAGACCTGTTAAAATGTTACAATAATATATGCATTTTCCAACTCCTTAACTTTTGGAGGTTGGGAGTGGCTTAAACTGAGAAACTTGTTCCGCAACCACAAGAGCTAGCTGCATTAGGGTTACTAAATGTAAAACCTCTAGAGTTTAAGCCATCTTGCCAATCTACCTGCATACCTAGCAAGTACATCTGATGTGCTTTATGCATAAAGATTTTAATTTCATCTATTATAAATTCCTGATCGCCTTCTTTCTTTTGGTCAAAACCCAAAACATAGCTCATTCCAGAGCAGCCGCCACCTTCAACACCTACACGTAAGCCAAAATCTTCGGCAATCTCTTGTTGGTCTCTTAGCTTTAAAAGTTCCTTTACGGCAGTTTCAGTAAATGATACAGGTGCAAAAGTTGTTTCTACTGTGTTACTCATGGTTAATAATTTTTATCTTTTACAAATTTAGATAAATTGCCTTTATATGTTACATAGCTAATATCATTTAAAAGCAATTAATCATTGTCTAATCTGGTATTGAGAATATTATTTAATAAGGAAAATATAAATAATAATGCACATTTTTGCCTTTAAGGCTGCGTTAAATTACCATGTATAAATATTGCTTATGAATACAAAACAAATTCTAATAGATCTAGTTGTACTGTCAGCAGGGATTTTTGCCGCATTAATGGCGGTATATTATGTAGTTAAACGCGACGTTCAACGGTTTTTTGATCTTAAAACAAACGAGCTGAATAAAGAAAGTAGGGCATCTCTGCTTCCATTGAGGTTGCAAGCTCACGAAAGGATGATTATCTTTATTGAACGAATTAATCCAGCTAATTTATTGGTTCGTTTGCATCAACAAGGTATTGGCGTAAAAGAACTACAGAATTTGATAGTTAATGATGTCAAATCAGAATACCAACATAATATTGCACAACAATTATATCTAAACTCAACCAGCTGGAATGTGGTTCGTAAACTTAAAGATGATACAGTTGCAATGATTAATAATGTAGCTCAAGGTTTATCAGAACAATCATCTGGTGTAGATTTGAGTAAAAAGGTATTGCAGCATATGGCTACCATTTCAGAAAACCCTTACGATTTAACAATAGACCACCTAAAGAAAGATATACAGTCATTATTTTAAAAGAGATGCTGATGGCTGATGAATCATAATTTATGGTTCAATTTTGGTGTGGCCTATATACTAACTAACCAAGTAATCTGTAATTATGAGTAAAAAACATACCACCACATCTGGTATTGAGATAAAGGATATTTATACTACTGCGAAAGCTTTGACAGAAAGCCCAGGTGAGTTTCCATTTACTAGAGGCATCCAAAAAGATATGTATCGCGGTCGTCTTTGGACCATGCGGCAATACGCAGGCTTTTCTACTGCAGAAGAATCAAACAAACGTTACCATTACTTATTGGCACAAGGAACAATGGGGCTTTCGGTAGCGTTTGATTTGCCTACACAAATCGGCTATGATTCAGATCATGATATGGCAGAAGGAGAGGTTGGGAAAGTAGGGGTAGCTATAGATTCTTTAAAAGATATCGAGATCTTATTTGATGGGATTGAGCTAAAAAAGATTACTACTTCAATGACAATTAATGCAACTGCATCAATTCTATTGGCAATGTATATTGCATTAGCTAAAAAACAAGGAGCAGATTTAAAAGAAATTTCGGGAACGATACAGAATGACATATTAAAAGAGTACGCTGCAAGAGGTACGTACATCTATCCTCCAAAACCTTCCATGCGGATTATTACAGATATTTTCGAATATTGCAGTAAGGAAATACCAAAATGGAATACCATTTCTATATCTGGTTATCATATCCGCGAAGCTGGATCTACAGCTGTGCAAGAATTGGCATTTACCTTAGCCAATGGTAAAGCATATTTAAATGCGGCTCTAGAAAAAGGATTAGATATTAATGTTTTTGCAAAGCGATTATCTTTCTTTTTTAATTGCCATAATAATTTTTTCGAAGAGATTGCTAAATTCCGTGCAGCAAGGCGGATGTGGGCACACATTACAAAATCACTAGGTGCTACTGATGAAAAAGCCCAGATGTTACGTTTTCATACCCAAACTGGTGGCTCAACATTAACAGCACAACAACCTTTAAATAATGTAATTCGTGTTACTAACCAAGCCATGGCTGCGGTTTTAGGCGGCACACAATCTTTGCACACCAATGGATATGATGAAGCGCTATCCTTACCAACAGAAGCAGCAGCAAAAATAGCGCTTCGTACGCAACAGGTTATCGCTTTCGAAAGCGGAGTAACCGATACAGTTGATCCCTTGGCTGGCTCTTACTTTGTAGAGGCCTTAACTGATGAAATTGAAGCAGCGGCATTTGCATATATAGAAAAGATAGATGCAATGGGTGGCTCGGTTAATGCTATAGAAAATGGATACATTCAACAAGAAATCGCAAGCTCAGCTTATCAATACCAAAAAGAGGTAGAGGCAGCAGAACGTATTATTGTTGGCGTAAATAAATTTACACAAGAAAAAGAAGGTATTACAGACGTATTAAACATTGATGAATCTATTCGGACGATACAAACAGAAAAATTAAATAATTTAAAGGCAGATCGTGATAACCATGCTGTTAAATTAGCGTTAACAAATTTAACCGCTGCTGCTAAGTCAGATGAGAATTTGATGCCATATATTCTTACTGCCGTGGAAGAATATGCCACACTTGGAGAAATAGCGGATTGTCTAAGAAATGTGTTCGGAGAATATGGGAATTAGTGTTAAAAAATAGTTATCAACACAAGAAATTGAGGTTAAGTGGTATATGCTACTGCTTCTGAACTACTTACAAATTAATTGAAATTTTAGTTCTTTTTGTTGATAATTTTTTGAATATTCGATGTTCCAAAAGGGCATGTCCGTAATGTCCTTATAAGAACTGAAAACCAACAAATTATATAATAACAATGGAAAAAACTTGTACCGAAGTATGGAAGAACTGTCTCCAAATTATTAAGGATAACATCCCAACCCAAAGTTTTAAGACTTGGTTTGAGCCTATATCTGCACTAAAATTAGAGGGGAAAGTTTTAACCATCCAGGTGCCTAGTTTATTTTTTTACGAATGGCTAGAAGAACACTATGTTGGTCTGCTTCGTAAAACAGTAAAGAAGCAATTGGGAGATGAAGGAAGATTAGAATATAACATCGTAGTCGACAAATCGTCGAACAGTGGTTCTCCTTATACAACAAATATGCCCTCTAACGGAAACGGGGCAGAAGCAAAAATGCAATCAATGCCAATACCTGTGTCTATAAATAAGGACATTAAAAATCCGTTTATTATACCTGGGCTAAAAAAATTAAATGTAGATCCGCAACTAAATCCAAACTATACTTTCGAGAATTATATAGAAGGAGATTGCAATCGCTTGGCACGTTCTGCTGGTTATGCAGTTGCGGCAAAACCAGGTGGTACCTCATTTAATCCTTTAATGATTTATGGTGGCGTAGGTTTAGGTAAAACGCACTTAGCACAAGCTATAGGTAACGAGATTAAACGTAGCATGCCAGATAAATTAGTTATCTATGTTTCTTGCGAAAAATTCTGTCAACAATTTGTTGATTCACTAAAGAACAATACGATTAACGATTTTGTGAATTTCTATCAGGCAATGGATGTAATCATCATGGATGATGTGCATAACTTTGCAGGTAAAGAAAAAACTCAGGATATTTTCTTCCATATCTTTAATCACTTACATCAATCTGGTAAACAAGTGATTTTAACATCTGATAAAGCACCAAAAGATTTAGCAGGTTTAGAAGAAAGATTATTAAGCCGTTTTAAATGGGGATTGTCTGCAGATTTGCAAATTCCAGATCTTGAAACTCGTATTGCCATTTTGAGGAAAAAAATGTACGCAGATGGCATTGAGTTACCTGCAGAGGTGGTAGAATATGTAGCCCACAATATTGATAATAATGTACGTGAGCTAGAAGGAGCAATGGTTTCTTTACTAGCACAATCTACCTTAAATAAAAAAGACATCGATTTGGCTTTAGCTAAACAGATGTTAAAGAATTTTATCAAAAATACCTCAAAAGAAATTTCGATGGAATATATTCAGAAATTGGTATGTGAGTATTTTGAAGTTCCAGTTGATATGGTGAAATCGCAAACACGTAAACGTGAAATTGTACAGGCTCGTCAGATTTCTATGTATTTGTCTAAAAGCCATACCAAATCATCACTAAAAACTATTGGTGCATTCTTTGGTGGGAGAGACCACTCTACAGTAATTTACGCTTGCCAAACTGTAGAAGATCTAATTGAAACTGATAAGAAGTTTAAAGCTTATGTAAATGATATTCAGAAAAAACTGAAGATGAGTTAAAAACCAAATCGTCATTGCGAGGAGGAACGACGCGGCAATCTATTTGCTAAGTTACAAAAGGTAAAACCCACAAAAAATGCCCTAAATTTTAGGGCATTTTTTGTGTTAGAGAGAGTAGGATATAAATTACAAGTGCATCAATCCATAATGCAAGCCTGCGACATGCAAAGCCTGATCTATCTTGTTATTTTTTAGCAATTGTTTCACCTCGTCAATAGTATATTCCTCCACATTTAAAATCTCATGTTCGTCTAAATGTTGCTCATGAGTTTTGGTTCCACCTTTCAATAAATAGGTAAAGGTTTTATTGGTAGATGTGGCCGGATTTGGATAAAGCGTAGCAATCAGTTCGCAACTTTCAAAACTGTAGCCGGTTTCTTCCTGTAGCTCGCGTACTATAGCTACCTCAGGTTCTTCGCCGTCATCTATAACGCCTCCTGGTATTTCTAGTGAGATAATGTCGGCTGCAAAACGATATTGCCTAACCATAATAACTTTATTCTCCTTTGTCAATGCAATCGCATTTACCCAGTTTGGATACTCCAATACATAATAGTCATCCTTAACAGAGCCATTTTGAAGTTTACAAGTATCAACCCTTAAAGTTGCCCATCTTTCTTTTACCAAGTACTTAGAGGCTAGTTTCTGCCATTTTAAAATTTCCATATCGGCTTATAAATATTGTTGAATGGTTTTTTGACGATGCATATTTACCAGGTGCACAATTTTGTGCTGGTTAGCTAACTTCTCATAAACTAAATTGAGCTTTGGGGCAATAATCTGATTTCTAATTAAGCTAACCCCTAATTCATAATATAAAAACTCACTTAGCGAATCTAATTTTTCTGGAGGAAGGTTGCTTTCAATTAACCAATTTTGAAATAGAGATAAATCCGCACCTTGAAGTATTTGAAGTGAAAGTCCAAAACTATTATTCATGGTTTCTTCGAAAAGCTGATCAGCCTCTGTTAATTTAGCCTCCAGCTTTAGCCCCATAATCTTGGCTAAAATCTGAGCAAGTTTTTCTATTTCGGCTGTAATTAAATCTCTTTTGTACATTTTAAGTTATAATGTTAAAGGTTGCCTGCCTGCCGCAGACAGGTAGCGTTGAAAGGTTTCCCAGCTCCAAACTGATAACTGGATTACCAACTTCCACTGCTTCCGCCGCCACCAAAGCTCCCACCGCCAAAACCTCCAAATCCACCACCACTGCTTCCACCTCCGAAACCGCCACCGCCACCAAAACCACCGCCAGAATTTCTGCCGCCACCTAATAACATGGTCCAGAATAAAGCATCAGCAACACCACGACCACCAATTACTTGGTTGCCACCACCTCCACCGCCTTTTCTAATTATAATGGCGATTACAATGATAATAATAATGACAATAAAACCTGCACCACCTCTATTGCCTTTAGATTTTGCCTTCGGATTATCATTTTTATATTCTCCTTTTACTAAGGAGATAATAGAATTAGTTCCGGCATCAATTCCTGCAAAATAATTTTCTTCCTTAAAATAAGGCTTAATATCATTTTCGATTATACGCTTGGTGTAAATGTCTGGTAGAGCTCCTTCTAGGCCATATCCAGTTTGGATAGACATTTTTCTATCGCCCAAGGCAATTAAAAGTACAACCCCATTATTTTTGGTTTTGCCCCCAACGCCCCATTTTCGGCCCAGTTTTAAGGTGTAGTCGTTAATGTCATAATCTCCAACAGATTTTATAATTACTACTGCAATCTGGCTTGATGTAGAATCATCAAAGGCAACAAGTTTTTGCTCTAACTGCTGAACTTGGCTTGCCGTAAGAGTATTGGTAAAGTCGTTAACTAGTTTGTTTGATTGTGGCGGAAAATCTTGTGCAAAACCAAAGCTATAGCTAATAGTTAATAAAAATAAGATGATTAATTTTTTCATCAAAATATAGTTGTTTTAAACGAAGATGAAGCTATTTAGATTCAGCTTGGTCCATAAAAATAATATCATTTGGCAGTTCATTAACATCCCCACTTTGGTAAGGAAAAAATAAAGCTAACTTTTCTCCTGCTAAGGCAACACCAGCAATAATTCCTTCAGTTAAATTACCACTTAAAAAATGTGCTTTCATAGCCACTTGCGTAGTTTCCCAAAAATCTTCAGGCACAACACTGTCAATTCCACGATCGCCTATTATCGCAAATTTATGGTCTTCATGAGCAAGGTAGATAAGAACACCATTGTGTTGAGCAGTTTTGTCCATGCCTAGTTCAGAAAAATATTGCGTTGCTCTGTCAAAAGCACTGCCTTGGCAACTCTTTTCTATGGCAATTCTAATTTCTCCAGAGGTAGCTTTTTCTGCTTCTGCAATGGCACTAGCAATTAACTCTTGTTCTTGTGTAGTAAATAAAGACATGTTTTTTGTTTTATAAAAATATAGGGTAATATATGTTTAAGATTAAAACACACATTACCCTAAAAAGTTAGTCTATAATTAAAATTCTACTTTAGGTGCATTTTGAGCGCCAGCATCAGCTTTAAAACCTGTTTTAGGTGTAAAGCCAAATAAGCCAGCGGTTAAATTTGTAGGAAATGATCTCACATGAGTATTATATGTTTGTACCGATCCATTGAAATCATTACGTGCAACAGTAATTCTATTTTCAGTACCTTCTAATTGTGCTGATAAATCACTAAACTGCTGGGTGGCTTTTAATTCAGGATAATTTTCAGTCAAAACCATTAATTTACCTAACGCTTGGGTAATCTGTCCCTGCGCTTGTTGATATTTTTCAATATTCTCAGCATTTAACTTATCTGGATCGATTGTGATTTTACTTGCACTTGCACGAGCTTCAATTACAGCAGTCAAAGTTCCCTGTTCAAATTTTGCAGCGCCTTTAACAGTACTTACCAAATTAGGAATCAAATCCGATCTACGTTGATATTGTGCCTCAACAGAATTCCAATCTTTCTTAACGGTCTCATCCAACGTAACCAATTTATTGTAACCATTACAGCTACTAACTATAGCAATTAATACTAAAACTCCAATTATTCCAAAGACTAATGATTTTTTCATTTTATTATTTCGTTTTTTAGGTTTCTATTTACAATTAGATATCAATACTCATGCCTTGTTACTAAAACAGACAAAATACTGACAAGTTGCCATAATTCTTCACCAATATAACAATTAAGGCATTAAATAATTTCAATTTATTAATTTTGTAGCATTCGAGATAAATACTCGACATAAATATTATGCAGAAAGAATTAGAAATCACGATAGCTCCAGAGCATGTAGCGAATGAGCAAATCATCCTTCACAATTTAGCTAAAGCTTTAAATTTAGATGTAAATACAATTAAACACTATCAGATTTTAAAGCGATCTATAGATGCTCGCTCTCGAAAAGTAATTTACCGTATGCAGGTTAGGGCATATCTAGATGAAGTGCCTTTAATTGAAGAAAATAGATTAAGCTACACTAAATTAAGCGATGCAAAAAATGTAATTATTGTTGGTGCTGGTCCGGCTGGTTTATTTGCCGCATTACAATGTATCGAAAATGGTTTTAAGCCAATCGTGGTCGAACGTGGTAAAGATGTAAAACAACGACGCCGAGATTTAGCGGCTATCAATAAACATGGTTTGGTAAACATCGAATCTAATTATTGTTATGGCGAAGGTGGAGCAGGTACGTATTCTGATGGCAAATTATATACCCGTTCTAATAAACGTGGAGACATCAATAAAGTATTACAGGTTTTTGTACAGCATGGTGCAGATCAAGATATTTTAATAGATGCCAGACCTCATATCGGTACCAATAAACTTCCACATATCATCACCGCAATAAGAGAAACGATTCAAAATGCTGGTGGCGAGGTATTATTTGATTCAAAATTAACAGATTTCATTCTAGAGAAAGATCAAATCAAAGGAATTGTAATCAATCAGCAGCAACAGCTGTTAGCAGATCATGTTATTTTGGCTACCGGGCATTCGGCTAGAGATATTTATGAACTCTTACATCATAAAAACATATTAATAGAAGCCAAACCTTTTGCTTTGGGCGTTAGGATAGAACATCCCCAGCAAATAATTGATAGCGCACAATACCATTGCGATATAAGAAGCGAATTTCTACCGCCTGCATATTATAGTATGGTAGAGCAGGTAAAAACCAGAGGTGTATTTTCTTTTTGTATGTGCCCCGGCGGAATTATCGCCCCTTGCGCAACAGGTTTAAATGAAATTGTAGTTAATGGTTGGTCGCCATCTAAAAGAAACAATCCTTTTGCAAACTCGGGTACGGTGGTTCAGGTTACTTTAGATGACGTTAAAGGAGACCATCCATTGCGAATGTTAGATTTTCAATTAGAAATAGAGCAACTTGCCTTTAAAGCAGGTGGTGGTAATTTAGTTGCTCCCGCACAGCGGATGATAGATTTTGTGGAAAACAGATTGTCTGTTGATTTACCGAAAAATTCTTACCTGCCTGGTACAAAAAGTGTAATGCTTGAAGATATTTTGCCAGAATTTGTTGCCACAAGCTTAAAAGCTGCCTTACCATTATTCGGCAAAAAGATGAAAGGTTATTACACCAACGACGCAATTTTGGTAGGGGTAGAAAGTCGAACTTCTTCTGCGGTTCGCATCCCTCGCGATAAAGAAAGCTATCAACATCCACAAGTTTCAGGTTTATATCCTTGTGCAGAAGGCGCAGGTTATGCAGGAGGTATCGTATCAGCAGCCATAGATGGTATAAATTGTGCGAATGCTATTCTAAACAAATAATCATTTTAAATGTTATTCTTCCATGATCAACCTAGTAGATGAGTTAACAAAAGCTTACAATGCAGATGCTTGGCACGGTAGTAATACTTTGACACTTATTTCTGCTTCAAACCCACATAAGGTATTTACACATCCTGTTCCTAACGCACACTCAATTGCAGAATTGGTTTTGCATTTAACTGCATGGACAGAAGAAGTTATAGATAGAATAGAGGGAAATGCTGCAAAAGAACCAGCTAGAGGAGATTGGTCATTGCCTCTCGAAAACTCAGAACAAGAATGGAAGCATATAGTTGCCGATTTCAAATCTGCTAACGAAAAGTTAATTACATTAATAGCAAATTTCACTTCTATAGATTGGAATAATAATATTAACGACCAGCGTAATAAAGAATTGGGTACAGGTGTAAGTAATGCAGAGTTGCTAAATGGATTAATACAGCATCATGCCTATCATTCAGGTCAAATTGCATTACTTTTAAAATTTTAATACTAAAACATGAAATCATTAACAATTAACATAGCAAACCACTACACTTTAGCGGTAAGTAAGCTACCTCTCTTTTTGGGAGGCTTGGGGAGGTGTTTATGAAAAAGACATTAATCCTTGGCGCAACCCCAAATGCAGATCGTTATGCTTATCGTGCTGCACACATGCTTACTGCAAAAGGGCATCCAATTGTTAATATAGGTATTAAACAAGGTGAGGTTGCTGGTGTTAAAATAGAAAAGCCTGCTTCTCCATATAACGATATACATACCATTACTTTATATATAGGTCCAGATTTGCAGGCCCAGTACTATGATTATATTTTGGAAACCAAGCCGAAACGCGTTATTTTTAATCCAGGCACAGAAAATCGAGAATTCGAAAAATTATTAGATCTAAACAATATAGAGCCAGTTGAAGCTTGTACACTAGTATTATTAAGCATTGGTCAATATTAGTAGATGTTTGTTCTCCTTAATATTAAACTTCAATCTTTTTATTTTAACTCCTGTTATCTGCTTGACAGATGATCTTCCGTATATCCTCAACATAATAATCTACTAAAAGGGATATAAAAAGTATTTCCGCACCAGTTCTCTTAGTTTTATTATTTAATAAAAATATAATTACGGAACTAACGCTTGTATAACAATGCAATGAGCCTTTACAGACGTAAGATGAACGAAGGATGAACGAAGGATAGACGTAGGATAAACGAAGGATATATGGTCTAATGTGATCATACCATTATAGTTTAATACTGAACATGGCTGGTTTTATTAAACAAAGAGCTTGAATTGGGCTTGACAAAAGTTCATTCAGAGAAAAATTGGATAAATGGTAATCATCGAACTCTTCTATATAGTAGAATTTTAATGAAATACATTTAAAGTACGGTAGCATGTGTTTCGTAAATCAAGCTTGCCAAATCACAAATTGGGTACAAATGATAGTCTATAACTTCTCGTATTTTAGATAAACTCACTTGTTTCACTTTAATTTAGCGCTTACCTTAGTGATTTCTATATAACAAGAACCTGTGGGTATCTACCAAAAAGCAGACGTCTCATTGGGCAAATGCATTTCGGATAAACTTTTTCTTGGTGTAAACCATGCACTTAGCTATTTTTATCAAAACAATCTGGGATATTATTTGTTTTCGCCTATTTTTTTTCTACTTTTGCATCCC